>Ga0364914_10023_pt1 | contig 71062 bp, 61 predicted proteins | sample ExccelJu500001D3_3_FD_206954 | JGI IMG/M metagenome (GOLD analysis project Ga0364914, IMG submission 206954) | Enriched cells from Trout Bog Lake Hypolimnion, Wisconsin, USA - BchlTB.June25.5000.01.D3 | ecosystem: Environmental > Aquatic > Freshwater > Lake > Hypolimnion/Profundal zone | place... | reverse complement strand
TTTCCAAGATCATATAAAACCCAGGACTTGTTCCTGGGTTTTTTTTCGCCTGTCATTTGAGCTGCCTTAGAATTCACCTAATTTAATTAATCAAGAACATCATGTCCAAATCCATCTTAAAACTTCTGCGTCCTTTATTCACTGGAATCCTTTTTGGATTCTTTTCTTTAAGCGCTTTTGCACAAGTAAATATTGGGTTGCCAACGGTAGATCTCAAGACTGGTATCTACCGTATTCAAGCCGAATTAGCCGATACTCCAAAAGCAAGAGAGATTGGACTAATGAATCGCTCTAGCATGCCGACAAACTCAGGAATGCTATTTATCTTTGAAGAAAAAGCTGGCCACTGCTTCTGGATGAGCAATACCAAAATACCTCTTTCCATTGCTTTTATCGCTGATGATGGCAAGATTGTGAATATCGAAGAGATGCAATCTGAAACTACTACCAATCACTGCCCTAGAACGAGCATCCGATATGCCCTTGAGATGAATAAGGGATGGTTTGCCGAGCGCGTACTCGTACCAGGCACAGTCATTCAGGGATTACCAAAGAGGTAAGTTCCAATAATCCTTCGATACCACTTGGAGGATCGGCAATAAAAAACGCAGACCTGAGTCAGCGTTTTTTATTTAACTACTTACTATTTCCCACTTACTACTTTATTCAAAGTGGCAAACATAATGCACAGGCTCTTCTGCGCGAATAATAAAGTAACCGCCCTTTTCTACTTCCCAACTTTGACCGGCCTTAAATTCTTGCTCAGGGGCGCCATTAATACTCACAAATGCACTGCCATGAACCACTTCCATTACTTCTTTAGTGCTTAAGTCAAAACGCAGAGTGCTCGGGAGCACAACACCAACAGACTTACGAGTGCCATTAGGCAAAGTAACGGTGTGAGAAACGCATTTGCCATCAAAAAATACATTGGCTTTTTTGCCTACGGAAACTTGTTCAAATTGCATCTTTATTCTTTCTAATCTAAATTGATTATTCTTAGCCCGACTTACTTCGTTGCACGCTTGCGCTTAGCTATTTCGGCAATACGCATACGCAACGCATTGAGCTTAATAAAGCCACCAGCATCAGCCTGGTTATAGGCGCCACCATCATCATCAAATGTTGCAATGGTTTGATCAAATAAAGTATTGGCAGAATCACGAGAGATAACAGAAACAGAACCTTTGTAGAGCTTCAAGCGCACTACGCCATTTACCATTTGCTGAGTGTGATCAATTAGAGCTTGCAAAGCAACACGCTCTGGAGCCCACCACAAACCGTTATAAATCAAACTGGCATAACGTGGCATTAAGTCATCTTTCAGATGAGCCACTTCGCGATCTAAAGTAATACTCTCGATGCCGCGGTGGGCTTTGAGCAAAATCGTACCGCCAGGAGTTTCGTAGCAACCACGGCTCTTCATACCAACAAAGCGGTTTTCTACCAAATCTAGACGGCCAATGCCATGCTTGCCGCCGATACGATTAAGCTCAGCCAAGAGTTCATGAGGTTTATATTGCTTGCCATCAATTGCCACTGGATCCCCGGAACGGAATTCAATTTCAATAATTTCTGGAGTGTTGGGAGCTTTCTCAGGAGAAACCGTCCAACGCCACATAGACTCTTCAGCCTCTGCATTAGGGTTTTCCAAATGACGGCCTTCATAGCTGATGTGTAAGAGGTTCGCATCCATTGAATAAGGTGAGCCGCCTTGCTTATGCTTCATCTCAACTGGAATACCATGCTTTTCTGCATAGGCCATCAATTTCTCACGAGAGAGGAGATCCCATTCGCGCCATGGAGCTATAACCTTAATTCCTGGCTCTAAGGCGTAATAACCCAATTCGAAGCGAACCTGATCATTACCCTTCCCAGTAGCACCATGAGAAACAGCATCAGCACCAGTTTGACGAGCAATTTCAATTTGACGCTTGGCTATTAAAGGACGAGCGATGGAGGTACCCAATAAGTACTCTCCCTCATAAATCGTATTGGCGCGGAACATGGGGAACACAAAATCCCGCACAAACTCTTCACGTAAATCGTCGATAAAAATATTCTCTGGCTTAATCCCAAACTGCAAGGCCTTAGCACGTGCTGGCTCTAACTCTTCTCCCTGACCCAAGTCAGCAGTAAAAGTGACAATCTCACATTGATAGGTATCTTGAAGCCATTTCAAAATAACACTGGTATCAAGACCGCCGGAATACGCTAAAACCACTTTTTTAATATCTGACATGATTTCTATTCAATAAAAATTAACTAAGACTGCTTCATAAAATTTGATGACGTAGTGCTTACGCTACTCGTCCACAGAGCAAATACTCCATCAAGGCTTTTTGTACATGCAAGCGATTTTCCGCCTCTTCCCAAACAATACTTTGGGGACCATCAATCACTTCAGCAGAAACCTCTTCGCCTCGGTGCGCTGGCAAACAATGCATAAATAAAGCATCCGGCTTGGCCAAAGACATTAATTCCGAGGAAACCATCCAATCCTTAAATGCAGCCATACGGGAAGCATTTTCATCTTCATATCCCATGCTGGTCCACACATCTGTTGTAACCAGGTCAGCATCCTTGCAAGCATCTCTAGGATCTGCACATACCGTCAAATGATTTAGGGCCGCGCCCGTTAAACGAGAGCTTTCAAGTTGATACCCCTCGGGAGCTGAGAAACGCAGTTGGAAGCCCAAGCACTCCGCCGCCTGAATCCAGGTGTAGGCCATGTTGTTAGCATCGCCCACCCATGCCACAGTCTTTCCTTGAATAGGGCCACGCGCCTCAACAAAGGTAAAGATGTCGGCTAAAACTTGGCAGGGATGATATTCATTGGTTAAACCGTTCACTACAGGCACGCGGGAGTTTGCGGCAAAACGCTCAATAATCTCCTGACCAAAAGTCCGGATCATAATGATGTCCGTCATTCTCGATATCACTTGTGCAGCATCCTCTACAGGCTCACCACGACCTAACTGGGTATCACGAGTATTGAGATAGACGGCGTGACCGCCCAACTGATGAATGCCCGCCTCAAAAGAAAGGCGCGTGCGAGTGGAGTGCTTCTCGAAAATCATGGCCAAAGTACGGTCATGAAGAGGATGCCAAGTTTCATAACTCTTGAACTTAGCCTTAAGCCAAGCAGAGCGCTCTAAAAGATAATCATATTCCTCACGCGTGAGGTCAGAGAACTGCAAGTAATGCTTTACCTGACCGGGCACTTGGGGTTTTGCCAGTGATGTCATTGTTGAGCTTTCTACTAAAGTTTTTGCTTGCATTTTTTTCTTTGGGCATTCAACTGCACGAAAATAGTTCCTAAAGTCATCATAAGTGTCTCTCACGCTGTTAAGCTAGAGGACTTAGCATTACTTATTTCTCACAACAATTTTTACGCCAACTTGAACCACAAAAAGCTTTTTATTCAAGGCATCACTGCCTCTGGTCAACCATTTCGACCCAGCGACTGGGCGGAACGTCTGTGCGGAGTGATGGCCACTTTTCGACCACCAGGCGATGCCGGAGACCCCCGCTTCACTTATTCACCCTATGTCAGACCGGTCGTTATTGCAAAAGTGAAATGCGTTGTTATTGATACTAGACTGGGTGATCTTGATCCAAGGGCACTCGACTTTGTCGTGAACTTCGCCAAAGACAATGGCCTCCCCATCGAAGAAGCTTGCGAGTTTGAACCCGCAACGCAAGCCCAGTCTTAAAAACAAAAACCCGCTCTGATAAGGAGCGGGCTTAGGCTAGAAAATTCTCTCCAGCCAGCCTAAAACCAAAACTGTATTACGCTGCCATTGCCTTAATAGCTGCAGACAAACGTGACTTCTGACGTGCTGCAGTATTTTTATGAGCAATCTTTTTGTCAGCAATCTTGTCGATTGTTGCTTGAGTAGCTGCGAACACTTTAGCTGCTGCTGCTTTGTCGCCAGTTTCAATTGCTTTACGAACTGACTTAATGGAAGTACGCAGTTTTGAACGCAAACTAGAGTTGTGCTCATTCTGTTTTACTGCCTGCCGTGCGCGTTTACGCGCTTGTGCGGTATTGGCCATCTTTAAACCTTGCTATAAATAAAAATTACAAAATACGGTTAACTGAAAATCTGCATGGGTGTGCCGCTTTTATAAGCCGACTCACCAAAACCCAAGATTTTACATTAAAGGGCCAAAAAAGCCCAGCCACATGATAAATAGGGGAAAATTGGTCCATGAATCTACTCTCCGCCGCCGCCAAGGTTAGCGCCCTAACCATGCTTTCCCGCATTACGGGGCTCCTCCGAGAAACCTTAATTGCCCGTAGTTTCGGGGCCTCTGAGTGGACTGATGCCTTTAATGTAGCTTTTAGACTCCCCAATTTACTCCGCAGGCTTTTTGCTGAAGGGGCCTTTTCTCAGGCATTTGTGCCAATTTTGGGGGAAATTTCTAGTAAAGGCGACCAAAAACAGGCCCAGATACTCGTAAATGCCGTTGCCACGCTCTTATTTTGGGCTTTACTGCTCACAGTACTACTTGGGGTGATTGGCGCACCCCTGCTAATCCTGGTAATTGCTACAGGCTTTAAAGGCGGTCCTGCTTATGATGCCAGCGTTGTAATGACCAGAATCATGTTTCCCTACATTGGACTGATTTCTTTAGTTTCCTTATCTGCTGGCATTTTGAACACCTTCCAGCGCTTTGCCATCCCCGCTTTCACCCCAGTTTTACTCAATGTAGCCCTCATTGGATGTGCTGTCTTTTTGGCGCCACATCTTGACCAACCCATTTATGCCTTGAGCATTGGCGTCCTCTTAGGAGGTGTTTTGCAGCTAGGAATTCAAGTTCCAGCACTTCTTCGTCTGGGGCTACTACCCCGCATTGGTTTGCTTCCTAGAGCCATTAAGGCAGCCGTTACCAATCCAGATGGAAGACGTGTTTTAAGGTTGATGGGGCCAGCAGTTTTTGCAGTATCTGTGGCCCAAATCTCTCTGATCATCAACACCAATATTGCCTCTCGCTTGCCAGCGGGTAGCGTATCTTGGCTTTCCTATGCCGATCGTTTAATGGAATTTCCTACGGCATTACTCGGTGTAGCGCTGGGAACTGTACTGTTGCCAAGCTTGAGTAAGGCCAATGCTAAAAATGACTTGGAGCATGCGGGTGAGTTATTGATTTGGGGCTTACAGCTGACATTTCTATTGGCGGCACCATGCGCAATTGCCCTATTTATTTTTGGGGAGCCTCTAGCTGCGGCCCTGTATCACTACGGTAAATTTAGTGCGCTCGATGTTGCAATGACTCAACGTGCATTAGCGGCCTATGGCGTAGGTCTCATTGGCCTGATCTTGGTAAAAATATTGGCACCAGGCTTCTATTCCCGTCAAGATATCCGTACCCCCGTCAAAATTGGCCTCTTAGTTTTGGTGGCCACCCAAGTAGCCAACCTCGTTTTTGTTCCATGGCTAGGCCACGCAGGCTTAGCCCTCTCGATTGGAATGGGCGCCTGCCTGAATGCGACTTTGCTTTGGGTGGGTCTAAGTAAGCGCGGAGCTCTTCCAAATGCATCATGGACTAAATATTTAAGCCAACTATTCCTGGCCCTCATTCCGTTTTCAGGCGTTCTGTACTACGCCGCCCAAGCGCACAACTGGATTGCCCTTCAAGCTACACCTTGGCTGAGAATTGGCCTGTTGAGCGCATGGCTATGTGCGGCGGCACTTGTTTACTTTGCCGCCTTGGGTTTAGTGGGGATTCGCTGGCAAAAATTTCTGCGTCATGCAAAATAGGCGTATGCCAACACAACAACTTGACTACTTCACATCCTTAGTTGCGGAAGACGAACACTTCCCTTTAACTGAAGCAGCGATTGCAGTCGCTCAACATGCTTATCCAGATTTAGACGTGCAAGGAGTTCTGGATCTCATTGATCAACTAGCTAACAAATTAAAAAGTCGCATTACTGCTGACACTTCGCCTATACAGCGCCTGCAGATTCTGAAGCACTTTTTTTATAACGAGCTGGGTTTTGGCCCCAACCCCAATGATTTTTATGCTCCTGAGAATTCTTATTTGCATCAGATCATCGAGAACCGTCGTGGCATTCCGATCTCATTGGCTATCCTCATGATGGAGTTTGGTCAACAAATTGGTTTAAATATTCGTGGGGTATCCTTCCCGAACCACTTTATGATGCGCATCTCTTTACAGCAAGGGGAAATCATGATGGATCCCTTAACAGGAGATTCGCTCTCGAAACACCAATTGCAAGATATGCTTGATCCTTATCTCGATGCCAAGGGTTATCGTGGCGAACTGAGTCTGCCTCTGAATCTCTTCTTACGCGCCTCAAGCCCTCGAGAAATTCTGTCGCGCTTTTTGAAAAATCTGAAAGTGATTTATTCAGAGCATGAGCGCTGGGAGCGTTTACTGGGAATTCAAGAGCGCTTAGTAATTCTGTTGCCCGATTCTATCGAAGAGATACGAGATCGTGGCCTCATCTTTGCCCAACTGGAATATGTCAGACCCGCATTGGTAGATATGCATCGCTATGTCAATGAATCCCCCGAAGCGGAAGATGTTCCAGAAATTCTAGAACATATTGCCACCCTCGAGAGTCAAACAAAGCTACATTGAAGAAGCCTTAAAGCCTTACTTCTTTTTAGCTTGAAATACTTTGTACATTCCAGCAAAGGCCACTGGAACTGCTGCCGCACCAACGCCAATGAGAACGATAACGTTTAAATTCTGGCGAATTACTGGAATGTTTCCAAAGAAATATCCTGCAGCTACCAAGCCAATAACCCACAAAGCCGCACCGACAATATTGAAGAGTTGAAAGCGGGAGAAATTCATCTCAGAAACTCCGGCAATAAATGGGGCAAACGTACGAATAATCGGCAAGAACCGCGCCAAGATAATGGTTTTACCGCCATGCTTTTCATAAAAAGAGTGGGTCTTACGTAAAGCATTTTGATCAATCCAGCGCGATTGACTGCTAAATACTCGGTGACCAATCCAGCGGCCAATCAAGTAATTAAGGGTATTTCCAGCGACAGCAGAAACCAATAAGCCGGTACATAAAGTCCATATATTGAAGTTCTCTGTCGCGCAATAAGCGCCAGCAATAAACAAAAGCGAGTCGCCTGGCAAGAAAGGGGCAACCACTAAACCAGTCTCAGCAAACACAATTACGAATAAAAAAGCATAGGCCCAAAAACCATATTGCTGAATAATTACATCCAAATGTCGGTCTATGTGCAGCAACAAGTCGCTTAATTGTAAAAGGGTGTCCATCAACGTACGCTCCGAGCTAAGGTTTGATGCGGATATTAACAGGGTCGATTAAACCCCACTTTTTTTAGTTTCTATAATGAGCGATGTCCACTGAACCCCACATTCAGCCTAAGCATTCATCTGTTCGCCCAACTACGCTTTGTATTGTTGGTCCTACAGGCGCAGGCAAGACTAATCTCACGATGTCTCTGGCTGGGTATGCCAAGACTATTGGCACCACAATTGAACTCATCAGCATGGACTCAGCTTTAGTCTATCGGGGGCTAGATATAGGTAGCGCCAAACCCACTAAAGCAGAGCAAATGGCGGTCACCCATCACCTCATAGATATTCTTGAACCTACTGAGGTCTACTCAGCTGCGCGGTTTGCAAAAGATGTCGCTGAGCTCTGCGAGGCAATTCGTGCCCGAGGAAATATTCCAGTAGTCGTTGGTGGGACGATGCTGTATTGGAGAGCTTGGGCGCATGGCCTTTCATCTCTGCCGCCTGCGGATCCTGAAATTCGCGCCCGCTTAGACGCTCGAGGCAAAGAGATTGGGTGGCCTGCCATGCACGCAGAACTTGCACTTATTGACCCCATCACCGCAACCCGCTTAGAACCTAACGACTCTCAGCGTGTTCAGCGCGCCCTCGAGGTATATGAAGCAACCGGTAAACCGATGTCGCTATTGCTAGCTGAATCTCCAAGCCAAGACGGTAGGGAGGGCTCTGCAATTCCTGATTGGATTGATTTGGTATCTCTAGAACCAAGTGATCGATCTAGACTGCATCTCAACCTTGAAAAAAGGTTTGATGAAATGATCTTGGCGGGTTTAATTGAGGAAGTGGCAACACTTCGCGCTAATCCTGAACTTCACCCCGATTTGCCCGCTATCCGCTCGGTGGGCTATCGCCAAGTCTGGGAGCACTTAGCAGGCGAAACAACTTTAGAAGAAATGCGCTACAAAGCACTGGCGGCAACTCGTCAGCTGGGCAAGCGCCAACTAACCTGGTTACGGGCAATAGCAGGAAGAAATACTTTTGATCCCTTCAACCCTAATGAGTTGAAGGCCGCCCTAGAGCACTGCAAACGCAGGCTGGGTCAAAGTTCTTAGATAACGATAGTTTGAGGAGCATCTTTCGGACGCTCAACGACATCACCAACAACCCATGCATTTAAACCTTCAGTCTTGAGAGACTGAATGGCAGTATCGGCTTGTTCGGTAGACACAATTACCACCATACCAATTCCGCAGTTAAAGACACGAACCATCTCTGCATCCGCAACACCACCCTTCATCTGCAACCAGCGGAAGAGTTCAGGCATTTGCCAGCTATCACGGTGCAAAACTGCCTGAATATTCTCAGGCAGAACACGTGGAACGTTATCCACCAATCCGCCACCAGTAATGTGCGCCATACCCTTGACATCAATTTCTGAGATCAATTTCAACAAAGGCTTTACATAAATCTCCGTTGGAGCCATCACTACATCACCTAGTGAACGACCGCCCAAATCATCGCTTGGCTTCGCGCCAGCACGCTCAATAATTTTTCTCACTAAAGAATAGCCATTGGAGTGCGCGCCACTTGAAGCAATTGCCAACACCACATCGCCAGGGACAATGCGTGAGCCAGTAATAATTTTGGATTTTTCCACCGCTCCGACCGCAAATCCTGCCAAGTCATACTCACCAGGAGGGTACATACCAGGCATTTCAGCCGTTTCTCCGCCAATCAGCGCACATCCAGACAGCTCGCAACCCTTAGCTATACCAGCCACTACGGTAGCAGCCGTATCCACAGTTAACTTGCCGCAGGCAAAGTAATCCAAGAAAAATAGGGGCTCGGCACCTTGAACCAAGATGTCATTTACGCTCATGGCCACTAAATCTTGACCGATAGTGTCATGACGATTCCACTCAAAAGCCAATCTCAGCTTAGTTCCGACACCGTCGGTACCAGAGACCAACACAGGCTCCTTGTAGCGCTTAGGCACCTCAAAAAGGGCTCCAAAGCCTCCAATACCAGCCAACACGCCTTCACGCATGGTTTTCTTGGCCAAAGGCTTGATGCGATCGACTAAAGCATCTCCAGCGTCAATGTCGACTCCAGCGTCACGATAGGAAAGGCCTTGGGAGGCAGAATTAGAAGATGAGGTCATGGCGGATTTAGAAGATTAGTAAAAACAGTGCTTGATCAGTAGAATCATTGAATTCTAGAGGATTCGAGCACGATGGCTGAAATTTTTACCCCTTTTTTAACCGCATTTATTCTGGCTTATGCCCTGCGCCCAGTTTGTCTATGGCTTGAAGGGCGAAGATTGCCTCGGCCATTGGCCGCCGCATTGGCCATGTTTATTGGTTTAGGAGTCATTTTTTGCATTCTGAGCCTCTTTATTAGCCTTCTTAAAAATGAAATTCCCCTCATAAAGCAGCAACTTCCAGAGTGGATTCAAAACACCCAGACTTGGCTTGGCCCAAAACTGAATGAATTTCATGTCAATTTTGATTGGGGCACACTCAAAAACAGCATTACGGAAAAAGTTACAGAGCACATTAGCGATAACGCTGATGTTTTGATGAGCACCACCCTCGATACAGTGCTTATGTCTAGCACTTCGGTCATCGCAGGCTTTGTAAACGCTGTCCTGATTCTTTTTGTGATGTTTTATCTGCTCATGGATTGGGACCATTTTTTCAATCTAGTCAAAAGCCTTGTTCCTGTCAGAGCCCAAGAAACCGTCCATCATCTGGCCATGCATACCGATGGCTTGCTTTCACAGTATCTAAGAGGGATGCTGATCGTCATCTCCATCATGTCTGTTTTTTATAGTGTTGGATTAAGTCTACTGGGCGTCAAGGGTGCGGTAGCTCTAGGGGTGTTTACTGCACTCATGATCGTTATTCCTTATATCGGCATCGCCTTGGGATTTTCACTGGCAGCCCTTTCGACACTATTGCAATTTGGCCCTGGCAGTGAAATCGTAGGTATTCTTATTTTGTATGGTCTAGGTCAATTCCTGGAAGGCTTCTTCTTGACTCCACGTCTCGTTGGAGAGCGTATTGGCTTACACCCGGTTGCAGTCCTATTTGCATTACTTTTATTTGGAAAACTTTTTGGCTTCTTTGGTGTTTTATTGGCACTCCCAATCAGCGCAGTAAGCCTGGTGCTGGTGAAATATGTATGGGGTCGCTATGTCCAAAGCGACTGGTACAAAAAGTAAACTGAAGAAGTAATGAATAAAATCCCGCTTCCACGTCAGTTTGCGCTTGATCTCAGTCATACTCCGCCAGCAAGTCTCGATAACTTCTTACCTGGAAAAGACTTAGCTCTGCTAGGGACTTTGCGAAATCTCACTCAAGCATGGCTAACTAAAGCTAATGAGGAGCTTCAAACCAATCCCCTTAACGAACGCTGGATTTATTGGTGGGGTCCCGAGGGATCGGGACGAAGTCATTTGCTCAAAGCATTAAGCAATGCGGCGCAAATATCTGGTCTAGAACATTTTGACCTTACCCCCAGCGAACCTATCTCCTGGGTGCGGCTCGAAGAAAAAATGCCTTTGCTTAGTCAAAGCAAGCTACCTTCAGTAATTACAGTCGATGATGTAGATCGCTTGGATGAACGCTCAGTAAGCTCTTTGTTTCGAATACTCAATGAGGTGCAGGTAAGTAGAGCCATTCATATCTTCATAACAGGTAACGCAGCACCAGCCTCATTAAGCCTTCGGGAAGACCTTAGAACACGCTTAGGGTGGGGTTTAATCTTTCAAACCTACCTTTTGGATGATGATGAGAAAATACAAGCTCTGGAACAAGCGGCCCAGGCTCGCGGACTAGTTTTATCTCCCGATGTTTTACCTTGGCTGCTCAGTCGCTTTTATCGGGATATGCCAAATTTAATGGCTTTAATTGATGCTTTGGATGCTTATTCACTAGAAACAAAACGTGCCGTTACTTTGCCCCTTGTGCGCGAGCTTTTACTGCCTAAATAAAAATTCATGACCCAACTTGCCCTCTTCGACTTAGATCACACACTTTTACCTTGCGATAGCGACTATGAATGGGGTCAGTTCCTGGCTCGTATTGGCGTTGTGGATTCCCAATACTATGCGCAGCAAAATGAACGTTTTTATCAAGACTACAAAGATGGTAAGTTGGACATTCAAGAATTTTTACGCTTTGCTCTCAAGCCGCTGTCAGAACACTCCCGTGCGCAACTTAAAGATTGGCACGATGCCTTTATGCAAGAAGTGATCACCGGCCAATTACGCCAAGAAGCAATTGATTTGGTAAAGCGCCATCAAGATGCAGGGGATCTTTGTTGTGTGGTTACCGCAACCAATAGCTTTGTTACGCGTCCCATCGTAGAGAGTTTTGGAATTGAGCATTTGGTTGCGACCGAGCCCGCAACTATTGGTGATGACCCATTAGCAAGTTATACCGGCGAGGTAAGAGGGTTACCTAGCTTTCGCGAAGGAAAAATACAACGCGTGCACGATTGGCTCTCGAGCCAAAATCTTTCTTTAGAGAAATTACCTTACAGTTACTTTTATTCTGATTCGATGAATGATCTACCCCTGCTAGAGCAGGTTAGCAACCCAGTTGCCACTAACCCTGATACTCGCCTCCGTATTGAAGCGGAAAAACGTCACTGGCCTATTTTGGAATTATTTGCATGATCACTAAATTTATAAAGCGTATTTTGCGACGTGACCCTATGGTCCGTCCTACACACGCTAACAATTCTGGAGCCCCTAAACGGATTCCCAAAAAAACCCATCGCATTGATCCCCATCTACTTTCCAAGAATGCAGTCAAGGTTACTCATACACTTCAGCAAGCAGGCTATGAAGCCTTTATTGTGGGTGGTGCTGTGCGCGATTTGGTTTTGGGAATTGGCCCAAAAGATTTTGATGTAGCGACCAATGCAACTCCTGAACAAGTACAAAAACTCTTTCGTAAAGCCCGCTTAATTGGACGCCGCTTTCAGATTGTGCATGTCACTTTTTTTGGTAAAGGACACCCTGAGATCATCGAAGTCTCAACCTTCAGAGCCTTACTGGAAAAAGCTGGGGATCACCTCGCTGAAAGTGGCAGAATTTTGCACGATAACGTTTGGGGCTCACAAGGCGAAGATGCTGCACGTCGTGATTTAAGTATTAATGCGATGTATTACGACCCCTCAACCGAAACCGTCTTGGATTACCACGGTGGTATGGCCGATATCCAAAAAAAGACCTTGCGCATGATTGGCGATGCCGCTAAGCGCTATCGTGAAGATCCCATTCGCATGCTAAGGGCAATTCGTTTTGCCGCAAAAACAGGCTTTACCTTAGATGCAGCCACTCGTGCGCCAATAGAGAAATTGGGCAAGCTTATACATGACGTACCGCAAGCACGCTTGTTTGATGAAATCTTAAAGCTGCTCATGTCAGGCTACTCATGGGCAGCAATCCAAGGTCTTCGTGATGCAGGATTGCATCATGGCCTGCTTCCATTGCTTGATCATATTTTGGATGAGAAGGCGACCTCTAAAGAAGCCAATGAGTTTGTTCATCTCGCTTTAGACAGCACGGATCAACGTATTCAATCTGGAAAAAGCGTGTCTGCAGGCTTCCTATTTGCCACCCTCTTATGGCCAGAGCTTTTGAAGAATTGGAAAAAGAATATCGCTGGAGGTATGGCTAATATTCCAGCCTTACATGATGCAATGGACGAGACAATTACCAAACAAAGTAATGGCATGACGATTCAACGTCGATTTGAAAGTGACATGCGAGAAATTTGGGCCATGCAGCCCCGTTTTGAAAAACGTGTTGGACGCTATCCTTACCGTTTGATCGAATCCCCAAGATTTAGGGCAGGCTATGACTTTTTGCTATTGCGGTGCGCGGCAGGTGAACAAAGCTCAAGTCTAGGAGACTGGTGGACAAGTTTCATTGCTACTGATGCGGCCGGGCAAGATGAATTAATGGCATCAGCCAAAAATGAATCTGGAAATACCTCTTCTGCCCCTAGAAAGCGGCGTCGCAGAAAAGCGAAAATCAATACGCCCGCTGAAAGTGCATCAGAGTAAGCAAATTAGTAGAAAGTTCTGTAAAGTAGTTTCATCTCATTATTGGAATCAGTATGCCTCGGGCTTTTATTGGATTTGGCGGAAATATTGGCGATACGCGGCAGCTAATTACTGATGCGATTGTTTGCCTTGCCTTGCGTTGCGAGTTACAGGTCATTGCAAAAAGCTGCTTCTATCAAAGCGCCCCTGTAGAAGCAGCCGGTGGCGATTACATTAATGCCGTTATTGAGATTGAAACGCAACTCAGCCCTTACGGTCTACTTCACATTTGCCAAGCCATTGAAAAAGAATTTGGTCGCGAGCGACCATACCTCAATGCCCCACGTACTCTAGATTTGGATATTCTATTTTTTGAGGGCATATCTCAAAATGATTCCGAATTAACCCTACCCCACCCACGAATTATTGAGCGCTCTTTTGTACTCCTGCCGTTACTGGAGATTGCACCTGACATTTTTTTACCTAATCTTGGTGAGCTAAAGACTTACCTACCGAAAGTGGCCCACCAACGGATTGAAAAACTTCCCTGCCGGAACTGTAGCTGTGGGGAAAAAACCATTTATAGCCAAGCAACTCATTAATTCATTAAACTCAGGTCATGGGCTACCTACAAGGCGATAAGCCAATTACTATTTCCAAGCTTCTCTCCATGCATAGCGAGGGAGAGAAGATTTCCATGTTGACCGCATATGACGCAACGATGTCGGCCCTCCTTAATCGCTGTGGCGTTGAAACGATTTTGATTGGCGACTCCTTGGGCAATGTCATTCAGGGGCAAACGAGCACTACACCAGTCACCATTAAACATATCGCGTATCACACCGAATGCGTAGCGCGCGCCAATTCGCAGGCTTTTATCATCGCTGACTTACCGTTTGCTAGTTACGGAAACCCCGTTCAAGCATTAGACTCAGCAGCCCAATTAATGCGCGTTGGTGCCGATATGGTAAAGCTCGAAGGTGGCGGTCAGTGGCAAGTTGAAATTATTCAATATCTCGTAGAACGTAGCGTACCAGTTTGCGCCCATCTAGGTTTACTACCCCAATCAGTCCATCTATTGGGTGGCTATAAAGTTCAAGGTAAATCTAAAGATGCCGCAAGCCTCATGATCGAGCAAGCTCTTGCCTGTGAGCAAGCAGGAGCACAGATGGTAGTACTTGAGGCTATCCCCTCCTCACTTGGAAAACACATCACCGAATCTCTCTCTATTCCCACCATTGGAATAGGCGCAGGTCCAGACTGCTCTGGTCAAGTTTTGGTATTGCAAGATATGTTGGGCATCAGCCCCGGAAAGCCGCCAAAGTTTGTCAAAAACTTTATGCTTGGCCACCCCTCTATTGAGGCTGCAGTCAAAGCCTATGTTCGGGAAGTGAAATCCGGGAGTTTCCCGGGTTCCGAACACGGCTTTGCTGGTTAAGCCAAGATATTTTGGTGATTAACTAAAAAAACTTTTTACCCCATCAAACCAACCCTTTTGATGGGGGTTATGTTTATCGCCACCTGTTTTTAAGCTGTCGTCGAATTTTTTGAGCAATTTCTTTTGTTCATCTGATAACTTGATAGGCGTTTCCACAATGACGTGAACGAAGAGATCGCCAACGATAGATGAACGCAAACCTTTAATTCCCTTATTGCGCAAACGGAAAGTTTTGCCAGTTTGCGTACCTTCAGGAATCGGAAACTCAACACGACCAGAAAGCGTAGGTACCTCAATCTCTCCACCGATTGTGGCGGCCGCGAAAGAAATTGGCATCTGGACGTGCAAATCGCTACCGTCACGCTCAAATACTTTGTGAGATTTAACTCTGACTTCTACATAGAGATCGCCAGCGGGTCCACCATTAATACCCGGCTCGCCATTACCAACAGAGCGTACACGCATTCCATCATCGATGCCCGCAGGGATTTTTATCTCTAGTGTTTTTTGTTCTTTAAGTTTTCCGCTACCGTGGCAAGTTTTGCAAGGCTTAGGAATGTACTCGCCAGTGCCACGGCACTTGGGGCAAGTTTGTTGCATCGAGAAGAAGCCCTGTTGTACCCTCACTTGGCCATGACCATCGCAAGTAGTACATTTTTCTGCCTTACTACCGGGCTCTGCGCCAGTACCGTGACATGGTTTGCAATTACTCCAGCTTGGCACACGAATTTGAGTGGTATACCCTTCAGCAGCCTGCTCAAGAGTAATGTCCATGTTGTAACGAAGATCTGCGCCTTTATATACCTGCGGACCTGAATGGCGTCCGCCACCTTGACCGAAAATATCACCAAAGATATCACCAAAGGCATCAGCGAATCCACCACCGCCACCACCGCCGAAGCCTCCCCCACCAAAACCGCCCATGGACGGATCAACGCCTGCGTGACCATACTGATCATAAGCAGCTCGCTTATTCGGGTCCGTCAGCGTTTCATAGGCCTCTTTCACCTCTTTAAACTGCGCACCGGAATCTTTGCTATCGGGATTGCGATCGGGGTGATGCTTCATCGCTAGCTTGCGATAAGCCTTTTTTAACTCTTCATCGCTAGCACTTCTTGCAACACCAAGGACTTCGTAATAATCGCGTTTACTTTTCGGCACAACTGTTCCTCTCAACAACCTGAATGGCACAAGTCGGCACGAGGCCGACTTGTTATTGATTTACTTCAGAATGACTATGAATTACTTCTTGTCATCAACCTCTTTAAAGTCAGCATCGACAACATCAGCATCAGGAGCTGCGCCTTGCGCGCCACCAGGGGCTGCGCCAGGAGCGGCACCACCAGCTTTAGCTTGCTCAGCAGCCATGGCCTTTTCACCTAGCTTCTGACTTGCCTTACCCAAAGCTTCTGTTTTAGCCTCAATTGCAGCTTTATCGCTACCTTTGATTGCTTCATCCAGCTCTTTCAAGGCAGCTTCAATGGCTTCCTTTTCGGCGACTTCCAAAGCCGCGCCATGCTCTTCCAAAGCTTTCTTGGTGGAGTGGGCTAAGGCATCAGCAGTATTGCGCGCAGTAACTAACTCAAGCACTTTCTTATCTTCAGCAGCATTAGCTTCAGCATCTTTTACCATGCGTTGAATTTCATCTTCAGTAAGGCCAGAGTTCGCTTTGATGGTGATCTTGTTTTCTTTGCCAGAGGCTTTATCTTTTGCAGTTACATGCAAAATACCGTTCGCATCAATATCAAAAGTCACTTCAATTTGTGGCATGCCACGTTGCGCAGGTGGAATACCTTCTAAATTAAATTCACCGAGCAATTTATTTGCGGCAGCCAACTCACGCTCGCCTTGAAAACACTTAATCGTTACAGCAGGTTGATTATCTTCCGCTGTTGAATAAACCTGTGAATGCTTAGTAGGGATGGTTGTGTTCTTAGGAATCATTTTGGTCATGACGCCGCCTAGGGTTTCAATACCCAATGACAATGGGGTAACGTCCAAAAGCAATACGTCTTTACGATCACCGGACAACACGGAACCTTGAATAGCGGCACCAACAGCTACCGCTTCATCAGGGTTTACATCTTTACGCGGCTCTTTACCAAAAATTTCTTTTACTTTTTCTTGTACAGCAGGCATACGAGTTTGACCGCCAACCAAGATCACATCATCGATATCAGCAACATTTACACCAGCATCTTTAATTGCAGTGAGGCAAGGGCCAGCCGTACGGTTAACCAACTCTTCAACCAAAGACTCCAACTTGGCACGAGTTAACTTCAAATTCAAATGCTTAGGACCACTGGCATCAGCAGTAACGTAAGGCAAGTTGATTTCGGTTTGCTGTGCAGATGACAATTCGATTTTGGCTTTTTCAGCAGCATCTTTTAAACGCTGTAATGCCAATACATCTTTACTTAAATCAACGCCTTGTTCTTTTTTGAATTCAGCGATGATCCAATCGATAATGCGTTGATCAAAGTCTTCACCACCCAAGAAAGTATCGCCATTAGTGGAGAGCACTTCGAATTGCTTCTCACCATCAACGTTAGCAATTTCAATAATAGATACGTCGAATGTACCGCCGCCCAAGTCATAAACTGCAATCTTGCGATCCACTTTATCTTGCTTGTCCAAGCCAAACGCTAAAGCAGCTGCAGTAGGCTCGTTAATGATGCGCTTTACATCCAAACCAGCAATACGGCCAGCATCTTTAGTTGCTTGACGTTGACTGTCATTGAAATAAGCAGGCACAGTAATTACGGCCTCAGTTACCTCTTCTCCAAGGTAGTCCTCAGCAGTCTTTTTCATTTTGCGCAAAATTTCAGCAGATACTTGCTGTGGCGCCATTTTTTTGTCACGAGCTTCAACCCAAGCGTCACCATTGTCAGCCTGAATAATTTTATAAGGCATTAAACCGATGTCTTTTTGCACTTCAGCATCAGTAAATTTACGACCCATCAAACGCTTAACTGCGTAAATAGTATTGCGTGGGTTTGTTACTGACTGGCGTTTAGCGGGCGCACCAACCAATACTTCACCGTCTTCTACGTAGGCGATGATGGATGGAGTTGTGCGGGCACCCTCTGCATTCTCAACAACCTTAGGCGCGTTGTTTTCAACGACTGAAACACACGAATTGGTGGTTCCTAAGTCGATTCCGATAATCTTTCCCATAATTGCTCCAAAAAATTAAGTTGTGTAATTTCTGATTTACTACCGCGAATAATTCGATACCCATTAAATGGGGTCAAAAAAGACGAATTCAAGAGGTGAAAGTGGCAAAAAAGGCAGAAATCTGCCTTTTTTAAGCTTTTCTCAACAAATTTGAGAAAAAATCCTTATTTTGGAGCGCTAACGGTCACCAAGGCAGGTCTCAAAATACGGTCGGCGATGGAATACCCTCTCTGGAGCACTGAAACTACCGTATTGGCATCTTGCTCGGACGGTACCGAGGCAATTGCCTGGTGAAGATTAGGATCAAACTTTTCTGCAATCGCTGGATTAATTTCAGCCATTCGGCCTTTTTCAAAAGCAGATATCAGTTGTTTTAGGGTAATTTCCAAACCTTCTTTAAACGCTTTGGCATCTACAGCCTCTGCATTAAGGGCGGCGTATAAACTGTCAGCCACAGGCACTAAATGCTCAGCAAAGCTTTCAATGGCAAATTTGTGGGCCTTAGCAATATCCTCAGTAGCGCGACGGCGAATATTTTCACCTTCTGCTTTAGCGCGCATAAAACTGTCTTGCATGTCCGCAAGCTTTTGATTTAATTCATCAATAAGCTGCGTATTGGACTCCATGGCCAGCTCTGGCTCTGAGCTAATGCTAGCACCCACTTCTACTACCTGCTCAGATTCCAAGTTTTCTTGGGCTTGCTCAGTGGATGGATTTTGGTTTTCTTGTGTCATGGGTGTTCATTCACTTTTCTATAAGAATATCTGTATCAATGCAATATGGGGCTAATCACAGCAATTTCAAGCCATTGGATATCGCGCCAGTTTAAGCAATTCTAGGCTTAGCCAATTCTGCTCGCTGGTTCCGCTCGGCAATCAGGAGTTCAGATTGATCATTTAAGGGCCAACCAGACAAATGCTCTTGAGCAATTCCATACAAAGCCTCGATCCATTGGGGGTTATTGTTGAGACAAGGGATGTAGCGGTAATCTTTCCCTCCGTGCTCCAAGAAGCTCTCACGAGCCTCCATAGCTATTTCCTCTAAAGTCTCTAAGCAATCTGCTGGAAAGCCTGGGCAAAACACATCGACTCGCTGACAAGCCTCTTTGGCCAGAGTCTCAATAGTGGCTGCGGTATAGGGCTTTAGCCACTCTGCTTTACCAAAGCGGGACTGAAAGGTTACCAAGTATTCTCCAGGCTCTAAACCTAAGGCCTCACCTAACAGGCGACCTGTTTTTAAACATTCGCAATGGTAAGGGTCACCCTTCATCAAATTTCGCTTAGGCAGTCCATGAAATGACATCACAAAGCGATCACCTCGTAAAAAATCAGGGCGCCCATCCTTATCCCATGCATCCAAAACTTGATCACGGAGTGCAGTTATATAAGCAGGGTTATCGTGATAATGTTTTACCAATCTGAGTTCTGGTTGATCTCGCCAACCCTTCAATACCCGAAACACCTCATCAAAACTCGATGCTGTAGTCGTAGCTGAATATTGGGGATACAAAGGGAGTAATAGCAAACGCTCCATTCCCTGCGCTTTCAAAGCAACCATAATCTCCTCGGTAGATGGTTGACCATATCGCATTGCTAAATCCACCAATACCGTCTGCCCACTTTCAGAAAACTTTTTACTCAATTCTTTGGCCTGAAGCCTTGAATAGTGCAATAAAGGCGAACCCAATTTTGGTAACCAAATAGAGGCATATTTTTTAGCAGAGGCTCCGCTTCGTATAGGCAAAATAATGCCATTCAAAATACACCACCAAACCGCCCGTGGAATCTCTACTACGCGCGGATCGGAGAGAAATTGTTTTAAATAGGTACGCACTGCTTTTGCGCTTGGCTCGGATGGCGTACCCAAATTGAGTAACAACACTACTGTCTTAGCACTACGTAGATGTGGGTTTTGATTCAAAACTAATCCGTCTTCTATGAAATAAAAATGGTTGTTGGCTAAGCTTAAAAACTCAAGGCGCCAGAAAGTAATTTAGAGGTGATATCCACAATAGGAATGACGCGATCGTATGCCATCCTAGTTGGGCCAATTACCCCAAGGGTTCCAACGATCTGACCGTCAACGCTATATGGCGCACTAATGACTGTCAAATCCTCATAAGGCAAAAGATCACTCTCTCCTCCAATGAAAATTTGAATACCATCAGCATGGCTCGAAACATCAAGCAATTGCATTAACACTGACTTTTGCTCAAGCATGTCGAACATCTTGCGCAATCTATCTAAATTGGAGCTGAGATCGCCAACATTTAGCAATCGACGCTCTCCAGATAAAACCACCTCGCCTTGACCCATGCCGTAATCCGTTACGCCACTTTGCAAAGCCAAAGTCATCAGCCCTGAGATATCTGTTCGCAAACTATCCAGATCAGATTTGAGATGCAGGCGCACCTCTGCAAAACTTTTGCCAGCAAATTGAGCATTAATGTAATTACCCGCCTCAATAAGTTGACTAGGCGAATAGTCCTGAGTGGTTGGCAAAATCCGGTTTTGTACATCACCCTCAGGCGTAACCATGATTAACAATATTTTGCCTTCACCAAGGCGCAAGAATTCAATATGCTTAAAAACTTGTGCCCGCTTAGGCGTCATCACAACACCAGCAAAATGCGTCAGGTTAGACAAAATTTGTGCGGCACTAGCCAAGACTTTCTGAGGGGAATCGGGCAAAAGTCCTTTTTCGACTTCTCTAGCGGCCATCTCTTCCATTGGCCTAACGGTGACCATGGTGTCTACAAATAAACGATAGCCCCTAGGAGTAGGGATCCGTCCAGCTGAAGTGTGGGGGCTGGTAACCAAGCCCATATCCTCCAAATCCGCCATCACATTACGAATAGTAGCGGCAGAAAGATCTAAACCCGAGTATTGCGAAAGGGTGCGGGAGCCAATAGGCTGACCCTCTTCGATATAACGCTCGATGAGGGTTTTCAGTAAAGCGCGGGAACGATCATCCATGATGGAAGGGATTTTATGCCTATGGTTTAATCGTTATATGTTAAGCCCATCCCAAAATTTCTCCAAAAAGGCCTTTAGCCGGGTCGCGCTGGTCGGCAAATACCAAGCTGATGGCATAGAAGGGCACCTCAATGCGCTAGCCAAGCTAGTTGCCGACTTGGGCTGCCAGGTTTTTATCGAAACCGCTACCGCTACCCATTTGGGACTTACAAATTACCCAACCAAAAGCGTGGAGGAATTTGCTGGCTCCATTGATTTAGCGGTAGTCCTTGGGGGTGACGGAACGATGCTGGGCATTGGCCGTCAATTGGCTGGAAAACAAGTCCCTTTAGTGGGTATCAATATGGGTCGACTTGGCTATATGACCGATATTCCTTTTCAGGATGTGCAAGCCGTTCTTCCTTTGATCATTTCTGGTGAATACGAACCCGATACAAGAACCCTTTTAGACGCTGTTGTTCTAAGAAAAGGGGTAGAAATTAACCGCGCTCTAGCCCTCAATGATGTTGTCGTAAATCGTTCGGGTATCTCTGGAATGGTAGAGCTAGCCGTTCGAGTTAACGGCTCATTTATGTACAACCAGCGCTCTGATGGACTGATTGTCTCTACCCCCACCGGCTCTACAGCCTATGCATTGGCTGCTGGTGGTCCCATATTGCATCCACGAGTTCAAGGGGTCTTATTGGCGCCTATTGCCCCTCACTCTCTATCTAATCGCCCTATCGTGCTACCAGTAGACTGCATTATTAGCATTGAAGTGGTCGATGGGCGCGCAGTGATCGTAAATTTTGATATGCAATCGCAAACCGATCTCCACACAGGTGATGTAATTGAAGTGCGGCCTTCTGAAAAAACCATCACCCTACTTCACCCACGCAGTCACAGTGACTACAAGACTTTGCGTGAAAAGCTCCACTGGAATGAGTATCCCTCGACATTCTGATGTCGGATTGCCGAGTACGCTAACACCATGCTTCAAACTCTCGCCCTTCGTGATTTCGTCATCGTTGATCAACTTGAGCTCGATTTTGTCCCTGGTTTCACCGTCTTAACTGGTGAAACGGGCGCAGGAAAATCTATTCTTTTAGACGCTTTAAGCTTGGTATTGGGTGAGCGCGCAGATAGTAGCCAAATTCGTGAAGGTAGTAATCGAGCCGAAATTAGCGCACTCTTTCGTATTGATAACTTACAAATTAGTAGATTCGTAGGATGGCTTGATGAGCAAGGTTTTCCCGTTGAAGATGAAGGACAGAGTCTTTTATTAAAACGAACTATTGAAAGCAATGGTCGCAGTCGCGCATTTATTAATGGCAGTGTTGCGACACTCGCACAGTTGCGAGAAGCAGGCGATCAACTTGTAGACATTCACGGACAGCATGCGCACCAACTGTTATTAAAGGGTGGCGCGCAACGTGAACTTTTAGACCGTCATGCCAACTTATTGCCCATTGCATCTGAGGTAGCCACTTCCTTTAAAGAACTGAATCAATCTCGCCGTCTTTTAGAGCAAGCAGAAAATGCTGGTCAAGATATTGAGCGCGAGCGTGAAAGACTCGAATGGCAACTCGAGGAATTGACAGAACTATCACCCCAAGAAGGTGAATGGTCCAACATTCAAAGTGAGCATGATCGCCTTGCAAATGGCGCAAAAATTATCAGCGGGTGTCAGGATGCAATTGATGCTTTGAGCGATTCAGACAATTCCGTTGAATCAATACTCTCTAAAGCGAGCGCCAGCATCAGCACCTTAGCTGAGCATGACCCACTTCTAGGCGATATCAGCCAAGCTTTAGAATCAGCCCAAATTCAAATTGATGAGGCTGTCCATGGACTTAATCGTTATTTACAAAAATTAGACTTAGACCCTGAGCGCTTAGTTCATGTGGAAGAAAGAATGCAGGCATTACATTCGGCTGCGAGAAAATTTCGTACTGAAGCGGATAGGCTTCCAATCCTTTTTCAGGAAACCGCTGATCGCCTAGAGGCATTAACTGCATCTCAAAATATTGAAGTCCTTCGTGCAAAAGTCAATGCAGAAGAAGCGGCCTATCTTAAGTTAGCGAAACAGCTTTCGCAAAAACGATCTAAAGCAGCGATTGAGCTTAGTAAATTAGTTACAGAGGCGATGCAAAACCTTTCCATGGCTGGCGGTCAACTAGAAATTTCGCTGGTCCCTTTGCCCGAAGGCGGTGTAAATGGTTTGGAGCAAATTGAGTTTCTGGTTGCAGGGCACGCTGGAAGTACTCCACGTTCACTGGCCAAGGTAGCCTCAGGTGGAGAGCTTGCAAGGATTAGTTTGGCTATTAGCGTGATCACCAGCAAAGCGTCTTTTACACCCACTTTGATTTTTGATGAAGTTGATGCGGGAATTGGGGGTGCTGTAGCAGAGACCGTTGGAAATTTATTACGCCAGCTTGGAGAGACTCATCAGATTCTGTGCGTCACCCATCTTCCTCAGGTTGCCGCACAAGGCAATCAACATCTTAAGGTGAGTAAAAGTCAATCTGAAGAAAAAACGGTTTCTCAAGTCACCGCCTTAGGAAGAGTTGAGCGGGTGGAGGAAGTAGCGCGGATGCTTGGTGGCGCAACAATTACCGATACAACGCGTCGCCATGCTCGAGAACTTCTTGAACAGAATTAATACTCATACTGATGGTGCGGCAAAAATTTCTTGCCATAAATAAGAAACGGCCAACCTTGCCTTCGTTAGAGCGGGATCACCTTCTAGAGAAGTACGAGTTTTTTCAACGCCATCTAAACGCAGACGGTGTTGCTTGGCCCTCAATAGCCGATAGGCGTTAGCGACACCATCAGCTAAGGATGGATTTATCAACTTTAGATCGGCTGCAATTTTTAGCAATGCAATATTTCCCACATTGCCCAATAACTCTAAAAATTGGTGGGCATAAGCCAGGACTAAAAACTGAACAATAAATTCAATGTCTACCATCCCACCCGCATCATGCTTTAAATCAAAGAGCTTGGTAGGATTCGGGTGGCCTGCATGCACTTTGCGGCGCATCTCAAGGATCTCCGTCCGCAATTGATCAATGTTTCGTGACTGACTCAATACTTCAGAGCGCACCCTATCAAAAAATTGTCCTACTTCAATACTTCCCGCAGAGAAACGCGCCCTAGTGAGAGCCTGATGCTCCCATACCCAGGCGGCATTATCCCCCTGACGCAATTGATATTTTTTAAATGCATCGGCATTAGTTACTAAGAAACCCGCAGATCCATTTGGGCGCAAGCGTGTATCGATCTCAAATAAATTTCCAACAGATGTATAAGCAGTTAACCAATTAATCATGCGTTTAGCTAAAAGGGCATAGACCTCTTGAGAAACATAATCCGACTCTTTTGCTTCATAAATAAAAACAAGGTCTAAGTCTGATGCATAACCCAATTCTTTGCCGCCCAACTTTCCATAAGAAATCACAGAAAATGGAGGCAATATATCTGCAGAAAGATCAAATTTTCTCGCGACATTAGGCCAAACGCGTTCAAGAGTTGTTTGCAATATTAAATCTGCAAGCGCAGACAGGTGGTCACTTACCCCCTCCACTGGAAGCGCTTTTGGAACCCCAATTCCTAAGTCGGCCAAAAGAGTGATGAAGGTTTCATTATGGTGAGTCACGCGCAGAATATCCATAGCACGCTCAGAGCCATCTCCACTACTCAAGACATCATCTAAATGCATGTCCAACGCAGTCTTCACCTCTCTCCAGTACTGTTCTGGATGTTTAATGAGCATTATTTCCGCACGCGAGTTCAGCAAATGATCCAGCAAATGGGGATGTGTCGTAAGGTATTGCGCTCCCCATTTGGACTGGCTCAGCAAGGCCATGACATTGCGAAGTGCTTTTGGATATTCTGCCAATATGGCTAAATAAGCACCCCTACGAGAAATGGCCTCTACTAAATCAAAAAAACGCAGAAGCACAACATCAGCATCAAGCAGCTCTGATTTACTTTCTAGCAAATCTTCTGTCGCATGCTGAATCAGATTTCCAATAATTAAGCGGCTTTTCTCTGGAAGCTGTTTATATTTTGTACTTTCGCTCCATAAGCGCCAACGTGCCAATGCATGAGGAAAGATTTGGGCATCAAACTTCCATTCGGGGGATAAAGGGGTAAGCGTTAAGCGAGCCTGCTCATCCAAAATAAAAGCCTTCTCAAACAATTGGGCAACTGCTGTCTGATGTTTTTCAAGCTCAATAAGAAATTGATCAACTGCAATAGGCTTCTCGGGATCAGACATACTTGCAGCCAAGCGGGCTCGTGCGGTCATTTCATCAGGGAAATAATGTGTCTGCTGATCTTCCCAAACCTGAATGCGATGCTCTAGACGACGCAGAAAAACATAGGCCGCCTTTAAGTTTTCCACCTCGTCAGCCTGCAATAAACCCTGTTGCTTAATGCAATCGAGCACCTCAAGAGTTGGTCGCGCACGAAACCGAGAATCAATGCCGCCACGCATCAACTGAAACATTTGCGCTAAAAACTCTATTTCACGAATGCCGCCACGACCCAATTTAATATCGTGCGAGCGACCTTGATAACCAGAAGATCGCTTTTCCGCCTCAATCTGAATTTGGGCATGTAAATCGCGAATTGCCGCGATAACCCCATAATCCAGATGACGTCGGTAAACAAAAGGCCGAATTAATTGATCCAATTCCTTTTCGCAAGCGGCAAAAGCGGGGGAATCTATTGCGGGGGAAATCAAGCGACCCTTAATCCAAGCGTATCGCTCCCACTCTCTACCTTGCACCAATAGATACTCTTCCAGCATATCTAAGCTACATACCAAGGGGCCAGAATCACCATTAGGACGTAGGCGCATATCCACCCTAAATACAAAGCCATTGGCATCATGCTCTGATAAGAATTTAATCAGACGTTTAGCCATATAGGTAAACCATTCTTGATTTGATAAACTTTTGGGACCACCCTGTGTGTCTCCCTCCTGCTCATATAAATATATAAGATCAATGTCGGAAGACAGGTTTAATTCTAGGCCACCCAATTTACCCATTCCCACAACCATTAAAGGCATTTCAGCATCCCGTGCAGTACTCCACGGGAGTCCAAACCGTCTTTTCAGATCTTCACGGATATAGGCAATGGATAGGCAAACGCATAACTGCGCAAACTGACTCAGGCCTTGGGTTACCTCCCCAAGACTAGCCATACCGTTAAGGTCGCGAAAGGCAACCCAGAGCATGAGACGTTGACGGGCCAAGCGCAAATTCGCCATAAATTGAGCATCATCTTGGAGATTACCCTCGATCATGAATTCGCAAGGACTTAAAAGATCCTGGATGCCCTCAAGATCAATAACTTGACTCCCTTGAACCTCAAGCCATTCCACCCATCCAGGCTGGGCATTTAACCAACGCTGAGCGTAAGTGGAGTGCCCTCTCAAAATCTCGATTTGCCTAGAAAAATTATTCATTCCACCATCTTAATCCGAGACCAAAATCTCCTGCTAAAGCTTGGTATTCCTTAAGTGTGTGACGGATAATGGAGCCTATGCTTCAAAATATGATCCCGCAGCGCCCAAAGAGTGTGCCTCCCATACGCCCCCAAGGTCCTGATCGATCATGGCGTAAACGCGCTTTGATTCTTTTCGCTCTTGTCATGGGATTTTTTGTACTTGGGCATCTCGCTATCCGCTTTATAGTTTGGCCTCAAATTGAGAAGTCCAAGCCAACATTAGAAAAACTCATGAGCGCCCGGTTAGGTGCCGATATCTCAATCGATCAACTCCAAGTCTCTTGGACCGGTATTCGCCCTAACTTTGAAATGCAGGGCCTACGTTTTAATGGTACAGAAAAAACCAAACCCTTACTTTTCATTGAAAAAATTAGCGGTGAACTTAGCTGGGACTCCCTATACCACCTCGCACCCTATTTTCACGACATTAACTTTGATGGGGCGCAGATTTATGCTCAGCGCAATGACAAGGGTGTTATTTCGATAGCAGGAATACCAATACACGGTAATTCAGGAGATTACTCCGCAGAAAATTGGTTATTTTCACAAAATAATATCGATATAAGAAATGCCACGATTTTCTGGCAAGACTCGGCAAACAAAAAACTGAGAACCTCTATTGATATCCAAAACTTCCATTTGAATAATGGGATACGCAATCACTCCAGCGAAATAACAGTAACAACACCCTGGCATACCTCCCCAGTTAAGTTTCAAGCTGATTTTCATCATCGACTAGGCACGCAAGCTGGCAATTGGCATGATTGGGTTGGTGATTTCTCTTGGGATTTTGCTGGCTTTGATCTTACCCAAATTTTTAAAGATTTTACGATTCCGCTATATGCGTTAGAAGGAAGCCTTAGCTCTAAAGGACGCCTAAGCTTAGATGGCGGGACCCCTGATGGTGGCGAGATGTCAATGGCCGTTGATCAATTAAAAATTCAGCTCTCCAAAGAAGATGGTCCCATTCAATTTGGACGTCTTGAGGGCAATTTTACGCAAGAGTCAGATCGTGGACTTTTAGCAGTAAGCGCAAAGACATTGGCTTGGCGAGATATTGACGGCTCAAATAACGCTACTCTTGAAAGTCTTAGCCCCATGACTTTCCGCTGGCGCCCCCCAGGGCCAGGCGGTGAAATAAAAGAGTTTGGCTTTTCATCACCAAAGATTTTAGTGAAAGATGCCAGTCTATTTGCTCGTAACTTGCCGCTCTCAAAAAAAGTACGGCAATGGATCAAGGTGGCAAATCCTGACGGTGAATTACAAAACGTGAATATGCATTGGGCAGAAAAAAAATCAGCCTTATCTACACTCCCAATTACGGGAAGTTGGTTTAATTCAAATCAATTAGATTTTGATGTGAGCGCAAAACTCATTGATCTCAGCTTTACAGGCATAAACAGCTCGATGCCCAGTGTTTCCCATCTAACGGGCACCCTTTCTACCAATGAGGATGCCGGCAGTCTTACCTTGGCAGAATCTCCACTGGAAGTAATCGCAAACAACCTATTAGTTGACCCCAATATCAAGCTTGACAAAGCGGAAGGCAAAATTTCTTGGGAGAAAAAAAGGGGTAATTGGACCATAACCGTTAAAAAGTTAAATCTTTCTAATCCAGATATCACCACTACCCTTGACTTGGTTTACGTTATTGGAGGACCCAAGCAAAAAGATCAGATGAGTCTTGATATGAGCTTTCCCAAGGCAAGTATTACTACCGCTTATCGCTACCTACCAGTTGGCATTGATGATGAGACAAAAAAATATTTAAGCAAAGCATTTACTGCGGGGGTCATCAAAGATGGCAGTTTGCATGTTAAAGGCGATCCAGATCAAGCTCCATTTGCAAAAGGAGTGCCTGGAGAGTTATCTTTGACGCTACCAATGTCCAGTGTCAGTTTTAAACCAGTACCTGGACTTTCACCCACTCAAGGGACTTGGCCTGAATTAAAAAATATTAGCGGTCAAATCAATATGCGAGAGTCTGCATTAAATATTGATATTGCAGAGGCTAATTATCAAAAGGTGCTGATCAGTCAAGTACACGCAGAGATACCCAGTGTTAGCGCCAAGCAGATCATTCTTTCGCTCAATGGTGCAGCCAAAGGAAGCGCGTCAGAAATGCTGGATTACTTATATGCTTCACCCATAGGCAAGCAGCAACCTAGCTTAGAAAAAAATCTCGCAGTTACCGGGCAAATAGCCCTAAATTTAGGTTTAAAAATTCCATTTTCTGGTAATTCAAATACGCAGGTAGATGCAAAAATTGATCTCACGGACAATCGCGCCCAATGGGGTAATCTGCCCCCATTAGAAAAGCTACAAGGGAAGATTCGAGTCACCGAGAGCAATCCAGAGTTTGAAAATATCTCCGCTAAATTCATGGGGGGAGATTTTCAAATTACGAGCGCCTCAGCTTCCGCCAATAACACTGCATTTAGCATTAGCGGTGACATTAGCTCAAAATTTATTAAGACGTATTTGGCCGAAATTAAGGCCCCTGAAGTTAACGCCCTTATCAACTCAATTAATGGGACTATTCAATATGAAGGTCTTCTAAATTTCAATAAGGCGGGTAGCGAAACTAAGATTAATTTTGATATGCGAAATTGGTCAAGTAATGCGCCAGCACCCTTAAAGAAATTAGCTGGTACGCCAATGCTCGGACAATTAGCATTACACACCTACGCAAACAACAAGGGAAATATAAATCGCCTTGATTGGTCGGGTAAATTTGGTGATCAGTACTTCACCGAAGGCGCACTAGGCTACGACAATGAACTTCGCCACTCCTATGGAGTGGGCACCGCGGCTACTTTAGCGCCCCAAGGGCTTGGAGTGAATCTTCAGGTCAATGAGTTGGATCTGGACACTTGGCAAGAATTTCTCAGGCCTCGAAAAGCCACGGCTTCCAAAGAGCCTCAAGTTCAAGAGAGCTTATTAAATATGCCAGTTCAAGTTAATGCGCAAGTAAAAAAATTAACCCTACTTAAGCGCATATGGCCTGAGGTGAACTTCACTACGGCCAATAAAAATCATGTTTGGCGGAGTCGTATTACCTCCCCTCAAATTACTGGTCAAGCGTTTTGGCATGAAGCTAGCTCAGAAAACCCCAATGGACTTATCCGTGGTCGCATTGCGCGTTTAAAAATTCCAGATGTTGATCCCATTCTTGCATCCAGCCAGACTTCTGGCTCACAAAAAATTTCCCCAACAGTAGCGGCAACCAGTCCTAATAAGAGCACATTAAGCACCGGCCCTAACTCCATTCCCAGCATCGATATCGTCATTGACGATTTATCTTGGACGAAAGCAGAGTTGGGCCAGGTCAAAATTTTGACTAAAACCCGCTCGAACTTGCTAACGATTGAATCAATTCAAATTAATAATCCCCAAGGAAGCACTACAGTCTCAGGTCAATGGGTGGGTGGCACTCAAAACCAAACTGAACATAACACCCTGAACATTGATATGAATATTAAGGACGCTGGGCAGATTGTTTCCCACTGGACCAATCAAAAAACCATTGAGGGAGGACAGGGCAAAATCAACGGAAAATTAGAATGGGATGGCTCGCCATTTAACACCGATTACGGCACCCTGTCAGGGAAGTTGAGCTTAGATTTACAGAAGGGTCGCCTTTTAGAAGTCAATACTAGTGCCGCCAAGATATTAGATGTACTGAGCTTGCAAAGCTTATTCAGATTTGCGACCTTAGATCTACAGGGTAGCCTTGGAAATATTGTTACAAAGGGCACGCCTTTTAAATCAATAACAAGTAGCTTCGATATTGATAATGGAATTGCGAAAGCAAATACATTTACGATGGAGCTTGATCAAGCCCGGGTTGCTATTAGTGGTGAAATTAATATCCCCAATGAGACCCAGGATCTGAGGGTAACAATATTTCCTAGCATCGATGCCACTGCGGGATCTTTGGCGGCATTTGTTATTAATCCCATTGTCGGATTGGGCGTCTTGGTTGGCCAATATTTAATTACCAATCAAATGAATCGCAACTTCCAAACCGATTATTTAATTCAAGGCTCATGGTCTGATCCTGAAGTGATCCCCCTTGATCAAAAAGGTCAGCCTTTGAATCCCAAAACTCTAGAAAACATTAGGTCTAAAGGTTTACTTATTGAGCAAAGTAAACCGAGCCCTACTAACTCGGGTCCGCAAACTACCCCCACCCCTCCAGCCTTCAACCCCTCTTAACTCTTCATGAGCACCTCATACTGCCCCCTAGAACTTAAAGTGGCATCCATCCAAATGGTGTCTACTCCTGATTTAGAAGAAAACCTCTCTACTGCAAGCAGATTGGTAAAACAAGCCTCCATGGAAGGCACTCAAGTCGTTGTATTGCCAGAGTACTTTTGCCTCATGGGTCTTAAGGACACAGACAAAGTGCGAGCAAAGGAAGTTTTAGGAAGCGGCCCCATTCAAGAGCAGCTATCCGCAATGGCAAAAGACAATGCAGTTCATTTAGTTGCAGGCACCATACCCCTTGAAGCCAAAGAAATTCATAAAGTTTTAAACACTACTCTTGTATTTGACTCCCAAGGGAAAGCTATTGGCCGCTATGACAAAATTCATTTGTTTGGCTTTCAGACCCAAACCGAGCGCTATCAAGAATCAGAAACTATTGAGGCTGGGAATATACCCGGACTCATTAATTTAAGCGTCAATGGAACAGATTGGCGCCTTGGCTTGAGTATTTGCTACGACCTGCGCTTTCCAGAGCTTTATAGAGCTCTTGGGCAAGTAGATTGCCATATTATTCCCGCCGCATTCACTTATACAACCGGGAAGGATCACTGGGAAATCCTATTACGTGCACGCGCTATTGAAAACCAATGTTATGTATTGGCATCAGCCCAAGGTGGTAAACACTTAAATCAGAGGCGCACGTGGGGCAATAGCATGTTAATTGACCCGTGGGGCAATATCTTGGCCAACTTTCCCGAAGGCGAAGGAATGATTTCAGGTATTTTGAGCAAAGATAAATTAAACGAGGTACGCTCTAAGCTACCAGCCTTGCAGCACCGAAAACTATAAATACAGAAAGATCCGTCAAATTAAGATGATTGCACCAGAAGCACTATTTCCTACCGAATGGTCAAAGCCCAAAAAACAGGCTGACTTATTAAAACTTGCAAAATCCATTTTGCTTGAGCCCACCGGTCTATCTGAGCAAGATTTACATCAAACATTTGGCAGTATGTATACCCATCGTCTAGATGATGCCGATCTGTATTTTCAGCACACCCGTAGCGAGAGCTGGAGTCTTGAAGAAGGCATTGTCAAATCAGGAAGCTTCAACATCGATCAGGGTGTTGGGGTACGGGCAATATACGGGGATAAAACTGCCTTTGCCTATTCCGACGAAATTAACCTAGAGGCTTTAAGCAAAGCCGCTAAAGCTACGCGTGTTATTGGCCCTCAAGGTGGTAAACGGGCAGTGGCTAGCAAAATCTTTAGCCCTATTTCCAACAAACTGTACTCGGATCTAAATCCCCTGGACTCTTTGCAGCCCAAGGAAAAAATTGCTCTACTTGAAAGCATCGAACACCGCGCAAAGGCACGAGATCCTCGCATTATTCAAGTCATGGCTAGCTTAGCCGGGGAATTTGACGTGGTTTTAGTAGTCCGTGCCGATGGATTAATTGCCGCAGATGTCCGCCCATTAGTGCGTGTATCTGTGCATGTAATTGCCGAACAAAATGGTCGTCGCGAATCTGGCTCCTCGGGTGGCGGTGCACGCCATGATTACGGATATTTCAATACAGACCTCATCAATCAATATGTCGATGAGGCTGTTGATGGTGCTCTTATCAACCTAGAATCCCGTCCCGCACCAGCAGGCCCTATGACAGTAGTAATGGGTCCAGGATGGCCGGGCGTTCTGCTGCATGAAGCCGTAGGTCATGGATTAGAGGGTGACTTTAATCGCAAAGGGTCTTCCGCCTTTGCGGGTTGCATCGGTCAACGCGTTGCTGCAAAGGGGGTCACAGTAGTAGACGACGGCACGCTTTCAGGTCGAAGGGGCTCTTTGAATATTGACGATGAAGGCACCCCAACACAATGTACAACCTTGATTGAGGATGGAATATTAAAGGGATATATTCAAGACAGCCTAAATGCGCGTTTGATGAATATGCCGCTCACTGGCAACGGTCGCAGAGAAAGTTTTGCCTCCCTACCAATGCCGCGGATGACTAATACGTACATGTTGGCGGGCAAAGATGATCCTCAAGAAATTGTTTCCAGTATTAAACGTGGACTTTACGCAGTCAATTTTGGCGGTGGTCAAGTAGACATCACTAGCGGCAAATTTGTGTTTTCTGCCTCAGAGGCTTACTGGGTCGAAAATGGCAAAATTCAATACCCAGTAAAAGGGGCGACCATTATTGGTAGTGGTCCAGAGTCCCTTAAACAGGTTTCCATGATCGGGAATGACCTCAAATTAGACGGCGGCGTCGGGGTTTGCGGCAAGGAAGGGCAAAGTGTTCCGGTTGGAGTTGGTCAGCCCACTTTGCGCATTGATAGCCTAACTGTCGGTGGAACGGCTTGATACGGCTTAAAATAGCCAAATGAGCCAACAAAACACTAATCCCGCTAATTGGTATGCCGCTGTAGATAAAACTTCGGATACTGACGATCAACGCATTCATAACATTACTGTTCTGCCACCGCCAGAACATTTAATCCGTTTTTTCCCGATCTCTGGCACGCCCACTGAGACGCTAATCAGTCAAACACGCACCAAGATTCGCAATATTATTCACGGCAAAGATGATCGCTTATTGGTCATCATCGGACCCTGTTCGATTCATGATCCCGGTGCGGCACTTGAATACTGTCAGCGCCTCTTGACTGAACGTGAACGTTTCTCTGGTGAACTTGAAATTGTGATGCGCGTGTATTTTGAAAAACCTCGAACAACCGTTGGTTGGAAGGGTCTAATTAACGACCCATATCTCGATGAAAGCTATCGCATTGAAGAAGGTTTACGCATGGCACGCCAAGTATTAATGGAAATTAATCGTTTAGGCATGCCAGCTGGTAGCGAGTTCCTAGATGTGATCTCTCCACAATATATTGCTGACCTCATCTCTTGGGGTGCTATCGGTGCACGCACCACTGAAAGCCAAGTGCATCGTGAACTGGCTTCTGGGTTATCTGCGCCGATTGGATTTAAAAACGGTACCGATGGCAATATTAAAATCGCTACCGATGCCATTCAGGCAGCTGGACGTCCACACCATTTCTTGTCGGTGCATAAGAATGGCCAAGTTTCCATTGTGGAGACCAAGGGTAATAAGGATTGCCACGTGATCTTGCGCGGCGGTAAAGAGCCTAATTATGAAGCTAAGTATGTCGAAGCGGCTTGCTCTGAGCTAGAAGCAGCAAAGCTTCCAGCCAGCTTGATGGTGGATTTATCTCACGCTAACTCTAGCAAGAAGCATGAACGTCAAATTGTTGTGGCCGAAGATATTGCCGAACAAATTGAATCTGGTTCACACAAAATTTTTGGCGTAATGGTTGAAAGCCATCTTAATGATGGCGCGCAAAAATTTACTCCAGGTAAAGATGACCCAAGCAAATTGGAGTATGGCAAAAGCATTACTGATGCCTGCATTAACTGGGATGACTCAGTGAAGGTATTAGAGCGTTTAGCTACTGCAGTAAAAAAGCGTAGAAGCGTAAAGCAATAAGAAGTCTATTAAAGACAACCCGAACAGGCTAAATTTATTTAGCCTGTTTTTTTGAGTGGTTCCAAAGAATATCGGCACCACCAGCAGCCTGATTGAGTACTCTTGCCAATACAAATAAAAGATCTGAAAGACGATTCAAATATTGGCGAGGGGCTTCATGAATTTCCACATCCCAACCTAGGCGAACGACAGAGCGCTCGGCTCTTCTGCAAACAGTACGGCAAACATGCGCCTGAGCAGCGGCACGCGTTCCACCCGGAAGAATGAATTCAGTTAAAGGGAGAAGGGTTTCGTTGTATTGAGAAAGCCAAACATCCAACCGCTTCACCTGCTCTGGCTTTAATAGTGTGTAGTTGGGAATACACAATTCCCCCCCTAAATCGAACAAATCATGCTGCACCTGCAACAAAAGCTCTAAAAGCTCATGCTTCACACTTTCAGGCAAATGCTCAGTCAGCAAAACCCCGATTTCAGAGTTCAACTCATCGACATCTCCCATCGCGCAAATCCGCAAATGATCCTTCTCTACGCGGCTGCCATCGCCCAAACCTGTCATACCGGCATCACCGGTTCTGGTAGCAATTTTTGAAAGTCGATTTCCCATACACCGATTATAGGTAAATGGCTAAAATGATCCACATGAATATAGTGCCCCCACTCCCCGATTTAGCGACTATTACCGCCCTTCAATCCAAACTTGTCTCGGCTTTGCGCCCAATCCTCCCGGAAGGCCATTTACTTTGGGAGCCTGAGGACACAATTCCCTATGAATGTGATGGATTAGCCGCATATAGACGTATGCCTCTAGCCGTGGCTTTACCTGAAACAGAAGATCAAGTGGCGCAAATTTTAAAGATTTGCCATGCCTTAGCGGTTCCTATTGTGCCCAGAGGATCGGGTACAGGACTATCTGGCGGTGCGATGCCCATTGCACAAGGCTTAGTTTTATCCCTAGCTAAACTCAAAAAAATTGTGAGTGTTGATCCATTTACCCGTACAGCAGTAGTTCAGCCGGGAGTGAGAAATTTAGCGATATCTGAGGCCGTTGCACATCTTGGCCTGCATTACGCACCAGATCCATCCTCTCAGATAGCCTGCTCCATTGGTGGTAACGTTAATGAGAATTCAGGTGGAGTACATTGCCTGAAATATGGATTGACCCTTCACAACGTACTTCGAGTCCGCGCCATTCTGATGAATGGTGAGATTGTGGAGTTTGGCAGTCTTGCTCCAGACTCTCCTGGATTAGACTTACTCGCAGTTCTCATGGGCAGCGAAGGCATGCTCGCAGTAGTTACTGAGGTCACGGTCAAGCTATTGCCTAAACCGAAACTTGCACGCGTCATCATGGCTAGCTTTGACGATATTGAAAAAGGTGGCAATGCAGTTGCTGCCATTATTGCCGCCGGAATCATCCCAGCAGGATTGGAGATGATGGACAAGGCCACTACGCGTGCTGTAGAAGAGTTTGTCCATGCCGGTTATGACCTGGAAGCAGAGGCAATTTTACTCTGTGAATCAGATGGCACTCCAGAAGAGGTTGCTGAGGAAATTGAACGCATGACAGAAGTACTTCAAAAAGCTGGTGCTAGCGGCATACAAGTCTCTCAAGATGAATCTGAGCGCTTGAGATTTTGGAGTGGTCGTAAGAATGCTTTTCCAGCAGCTGGGCGCTTAGCCCCAGACTACTACTGCATGGATGGAACAATTCCCCGCAGAAATATTTCAACCCTCCTTAAGCGCATTCATAGCATGGAAAATAAGTATGGGCTGGCCTGCCTAAACGTCTTCCATGCGGGTGATGGCAATATGCATCCCCTGATTCTATTCAATGGTGCCGACCAAGAAGAATGGCACCGTGCCGAAGAGTTCGGCACAGAAATTTTAGAAGCCTGCGTTCAATTAGGTGGAACTATTACCGGTGAACACGGGGTAGGAATCGAAAAAATTAACTCGATGTGCATCCAATTTGGTGAAGGTGAGAGAGAGTCCTTCTGGGGCGTTAAAAGCGCTTTTGATCCAGAAAAATTACTCAACCCAGATAAGGCTATTCCCACTCTAACTCGCTGCGCTGAATATGGACGCATGCGCATTAGTGGCGGGAAATTGCCTCACCCAGAATTGGAGCGCTTTTAATGAGTCAGCAAGGTAACAATATGAATATTGAGGTATTCCGCGAGCAAATTCTGCAAGCAGCCAAAAGTAATACGTCACTCTCCATCGAAGGTGGCGGCACGAAATCATGGTACGGCAATGCGAATACTTCTCCCAAATTAGATGCCCGTGGTTATTCTGGCATTTTGGAATATCAACCAGAAGAACTTGTCATTACAGCTTGCGCGGGAACGCCTTTAAAAGAAATTGAAATGGCGCTTGAAGCAAAGAATCAAATTCTTCCTTTTGAGCCGCCCCATTTTGGCGAAACCGCTACATTTGGAGGAGTGATTGCCTCTGGATTAGCAGGTCCAGCCCGTATAAGCGCTGGCAATTTAAGAGATTTTGTTTTGGGCGCACGCGTGATGGATGGAAATGGACGAGATTTGTCTTTCGGCGGCAAGGTTATGAAAAATGTAGCGGGGTATGATGTTTCGCGCTTGCTCCCTGGCTCCCTAGGAACCTTCGCCTTACTACTAGAAGCATCTGTAAAAGTCTTACCACGTCCAGCCGCAACCGCCACCTTGCGTTGCTATGTTACGCAAGATCACGCATTAAAGCTTTTAAATGAATGGGCTGGCCAACCGATTTCTCTTACCGCTAGCTGCTGGATTGGCTCTACCAATCCCGAAGAAAAGGGTGAGCTCACTATTCGCATATGTGGTGCGATAGCAGCAGTGCATGCGTCGGCAACTTTAATTAGCGTCTCTATTGGCGCCAAAGAACTGGATGCCACGACCGCATCAGGGTTCTGGAAAAACCTACGCGAGCAAAAGTTGGATGCCTTAGAGAGTCTCTCAGAAAATGAAACCTTATATCGGTTATCCCTTCCTGCGGCATGCGGCCCCCTTCAAGCACTCAATATGTCCCCAGAGATCGTCTTGGAGTGGCATGGACAACAACGCTGGTGGAAAGGCCCGGGGGATGATGAAACCTTTAACGCTTTAAAGGCGTTAGCGAATGCGAATGGCGGACATGCAACCCGTTTTCGTCAGGGTAGTGATGTAAACCCATCCAATCAACGCTTTACGCTACTTAGCGAACAAGCGCATTCCAAAGCTCTAGAAATGGTTCAAAAACGGCTCAGAGCTGCTTTTGATCCAGTAGGTGTCTTTGCCACCAATCGTCTTTCATAAGCCTTTTCTATGCAAACTCAACTCGCCCCCCAATATGCCAATACCCCTGAAGGCATTGAAGCAGCCCGTATTCTCGGTAAATGCGTTCACTGCGGTTTTTGTACGGCCACCTGCCCAACATATCAATTGCTTGGTGATGAATTAGATGGGCCACGTGGCCGCATCTACCTTATCAAACAAATCGCAGAAGGCCAGGCTCCTACAGAAAAAACACGCCTTCACCTTGATCGCTGCCTGACTTGTCGCAATTGTGAAAGCACCTGCCCAAGTGGAGTGCAATATGGAAACTTGGTAGACATCGGACGTAAATGGGCAGAAGAGAACACCGCCGCCAGACCATTGACGCAACGTCTCACGCGCTGGGCACTTAAAGAAGGCTTAACTAGGCCGGCTTTATTTAATTCAGCTATGGCTGTGGGTCGCTTAGTGCGTCCATTAATGCCCAAGGGTATTGCGCGAAAAATTCCCGAGACTAAAAATAAAGCTTTAGAAATCTCTACCAATCCATATGACAGACCCCAAACGACCCACACTCGCAAGATGGTTCTGCTCGAAGGATGCGTCCAACCTGGCATGTTGCCAAATATTAATTCAGCAACTGCACGGGTACTGAATGCTTTAAAGATTCAATTGATCAGCGCGCCGAGTGCCACCTGTTGTGGTGCTCTACGCTACCACCTTAACGATCAAGGAGGCGGTTTGGCCAATGCCAAACAAAATATTGATGCTTGGTGGCCTTTGGTTGAGAGCGGAATTGAGGCGATCGTTATTACGGCATCTGGGTGTGGCGTTATGGTGAAAGACTATGGTCATTTATTTGCTAATGATCCTGCTTATGCCAATAAAGCAAAAAAGATTTCCGAACTCACAAAAGATATCTCAGAAATACTACCCATGCTTCAAACAGAGTTAATTGAGATTGTGGGTACGGATCCTAAACCAGGAGTGGTTTATCACCCGCCCTGCACCCTGCAACATGGCCAAAAAATTCGTGGCAAGGTTGAAGATCTATTGAGCAGCATCGGAATTAATGTGCGTTTATGCGCTGATAGCCATCTTTGCTGCGGTTCTGCGGGCACTTATTCAATCACCCAGCCAGAACTCTCAGAGCAATTACGTAAACAGAAATTAAACCACCTCCAGGCTGCTTGTGAAGAATCAGGCGCTGAGCTTATTGTTTCTGGAAATATTGGCTGCATTACTCATTTGCAACAAGATGACACTCCAGTTTTGCATTGGATAGAAATCGTGGATCAATTAACCACCAAAAAACTTTCCTCACAAAAATGAGTCAGATTACTAGCAATCTCTTGCTTATAAAACAGCGAGTGGAATTGGCAGCTTTAGCAGCAAAGCGAGACCCCAAAAAGATTCAACTATTAGCCGTCAGTAAAACTTTTCCAGCGCAAGATATTGAAGAAGCAATGCATGTAGGGCAAACCGCTTTTGGTGAAAACTATGTGCAAGAGGCTATTGAAAAAATACATCAATTAGCTAAATTACGCGCATCGTTAGAGTGGCACTTTATTGGCCCACTCCAAAGCAATAAAACGAGAGAGGTTGCCCAAAATTTTGATTGGGTGCACAGCGTCGATCGCCTCAAGATTGCTCAGAGGCTTTCTGCTCAACGTGGTGAATATCCTTCTTTAGGCAATTTGCAACTCTGCGTACAAGTTAATGTCAGCGAGGAAGAGAGTAAGGGCGGTGTAAGCCTTGATCAAGCCGATGTACTTTGCGATGCCATTGCCAAACTTCCACATGTCAATCTCCGCGGCCTCATGGCCATTCCTAAACCAACGCCTCAGTTCGAAATACAAGAGCAAGCCTTTGCTAAGGTGAGGGAATGTTTTGCCGCGATTAAGCTCAAGCATATTCATGATGCAGGGTATGAATTTTTTGACACTCTCTCTATGGGCATGTCAGATGATATGGAAAGAGCAATTGCCCAAGGAAGCACCATGGTGCGAGTAGGTAGCGCAATATTTGGGAAGCGCGATAAGATAACCGTATGAGCACACAAATCGATAATACAAATGCCCACATCACCTTCATTGGTGGCGGCAACATGGGTAGAGCCCTTATTAGCGGCCTACTAGCCAATGGATTCGAAGCAAATCAACTCTCTGTCGTAGAGGCGAATGCATCCACCGCTCTCGGACTCCATCAAGACTTTGGCGTACAAGTTATTGGAGCCTTAGATCAAATTGCGTTTGATTTCTCCAAAAATAATGTAGTTGTTATGGCTATTAAGCCGCAAGACTTTAACGTTGTTGCTAAAGGCCTAAGTTCCAAACTAAAACATGCCACAGCACCAGGCCCATTGATATTGAGTATTGCTGCCGGAATTCGAATAAAAGATATGAGCCGTTGGCTTGATCACGAACGCTGTGTGCGAGCAATGCCAAATACTCCTGCGCTGATTGGCAAAGGAATGACAGGTCTCTATGCTGATGCTGCCGTGAATAATGCAGATCGCGCTCTCGCTCAAACTATTTGCACAGCCGTAGGACAATCCGTGTGGGTATCAGAAGAAAAACTGATGGATGCTGTGACTGCAGTATCTGGCAGTGGTCCAGCCTATGTATTTGCCTTCTTAGAAGCAATGCAAGCTAGCGGTGAAAAATTAGGCCTGGATGCCATTACCGCACGCAAAATAGCGTATGCAACCCTTGAGGGTGCTACGCAACTCGCGCACAATTCTGATGAACATGCAGGTGTACTGCGTGAAAGAGTCACTTCTAAAGGTGGCACTACCGCTGCAGCCCTGGATGTGATGACACAGCATGGGTGGCAGAATATTCTTGAAAAAGCCATTGGTGCTGCAAGTGCACGTGGCAAAGCTATGGGTGACGAACTAGGGCAGAGCTAGCCCAAGGACAATTCCTAAGAATAAAAATCCGCCCAACCAGTTATTGTGGCGAAAGGCTTTGAAGCACTCGCCCCTATCCCTAGTAGATACTAATTTGAGGTGGTAGAGCGCACACGCTAAAGCCCCAAACCATCCCAACCAAAAGTAATGGCCGAGGTTGGCAATATGGGCTACCCAAACCTGACTGAGAAGTAAAGCCAGATAGCTAATTGCTATTGCCAGAACTTCAAAGCGGCCAAAAGTAATGGCTGATGTACGCAAACCTAAACGCAAATCATCGTCTCGATCAACCATGGCATAAGCAGTGTCATAAGCAATCGCCCAAAAGATATTACCGATCAATAAAATCCAGGCTTCAGAAGGAATAAAATTCAAAACTGCCGCATAGGCCATCGGAATACCAAAGCCAAAAGCAATTCCTAAAACCGCTTGAGGGATTGCAAAGAATCGCTTGGTAAAAGGGTATAGAGCTGCGATGAATAAGGCAAATACTGAAAGTTCTTTAGTGAGCGTATTCAGAGGTTCAATAAATAAGAAGGCAAAAAATGCCAATATCGCCGCAACACCAAGAGCCTCTTTTCCAGAAATTGCCCCACTCGTAACAGGTCGACCTTGTGTTCTCTTTACATGACGATCAAAATCTTGGTCAGCATAATCATTTATGGCGCAACCCGCACTACGCATTAAGAATGTTCCTGCTATAAAAATTGCCAATATGTCGCATGCAGGAAATCCACCGCTTGCTAACCAAAGCGCCCAAAGGGTTGGCCATAATAACAATAAGGTGCCAATCGGCTTATCTATGCGAATCAAATACCCATAAGCAAATAAACGATCGCGAATCAACGAAAACTTTGCTCCCATATTAAGCCTTTAAAAATTCTGTGCGTGAGCCCAACCATCTTTCTAGATGACGCTCAACTAAATCAGTATGTTCATTCAACAAACGATTTGCAGCCTTTTGAGCTACTTCAATCAACCACGCATCTCTTTGCAAATCTACAAATCTGAGCATGGCATCTCCAGACTGCTTTGCTCCCAACAATTCTCCAGGGCCGCGCAGAGAGAGATCTCGCTCCGCAATAATAAAACCGTCGGAGGTTTCCCGAAGTGTTTGCAGTCGCTCTTTTGCTGCCAGTGAAAGGGGCTCTGCATACATCAAGATGCAAACAGAATCAGCAGAACCGCGCCCTACCCGACCCCTTAACTGATGAATCTGAGCGTAACCAAATCGTTCAGCATGCTCAATCACCATTAGGGCAGCATTCGGAACATCTACCCCAACTTCAATCACCGTAGTAGCAACTAAAAGTTGAATTTCATTTGCCTTAAAAGCGGCCATTACAGCGGCTTTCTCATCCGCCTTAAGACGACCATGGACCAAACCCACCTTGAAATTTGGCAAAGCCCGTGTAAGCTGTTCAAAACTATCAACGGCAGTTTGTAACTGCAAGGCTTCTGATTCTTCAATCAAAGGACAAACCCAATAAGCTTGCAAGCCCTTAACCAACCAATCGTGCAAGCCTTTCATCACCTCTTCTCGTCGTGCGGCTTTCACAACCTTAGTGACGATTGGCTTGCGACCTGGAGGCAACTGATCAATTACTGAAATATCTAGATCAGCGTAATACGTCATCGCTAAGGTGCGCGGAATAGGAGTGGCTGACATCATTAACTGATGACAGTAAAACAGCTCAGAACCAACTCGTTGCTGAATTTCTAAACGTTGCCTCACCCCAAATCGATGTTGCTCATCTATTACCGCCAAACCTAACTTCGCAAAGCTCACTGACTCTTGAATCAGAGCGTGAGTGCCAATAATAAGCTGAGCCTCTCCGCTTTCAATGAGCCCTTGGGCCAATCGCTTTTCTTTGGCCTTTAAGCTGCCGGAGAGCCAGGCTACCTTGACACCAAGGGGCTCAAACCACTCCTTCATTTTGAGGTAATGTTGCTCTGCCAATATTTCTGTAGGAGCCATTACAGCAGCCTGATAACCATGATCCATCGTGCGAGCCGCTGCTAAAGCCGCTACAACGGTTTTCCCGCTTCCAACATCACCCTGAAGCAAGCGGTTCATCGGAAACTCTTGGGAAAGATCAGCGCTCATCTCCTGCCAAACCTTTTCTTGAGCCTGGGTCAATTGAAAAGGTAGAGCCTTTATCAACCCCTCTTCAATACTCTGCGATCCTTGGATTTTTTCAAAAATAGGCGCCCGTCTTTCCCTACGAATGGCATGCGCCCGCTTTAAAGAAATTTGTTGAGCTAACAACTCTTCGAACTGAACCCGACGCCAAGCCGGATGTGTACGCTCCAATAAATCCCGGGTATCTGCACCAGCGGGCGGTTGATGTAAATAGTTAAGCGCTACCTGCAATGGTGGCCAGTCATGATCGGGCAACAGATCTGACATTAAATCCGCAGGCAAGAACTCAGCAAGACTCTCTTTCATGCTGGGGTCGCGTAAGGCAACATTAACGGCCTTGCGAATAATTGCCTGAGAAATGCCCGCGCTTGCTGGATACACTGGGGTCAGGCTAGATGCCAATGGGGAATCTGGAGTTACCGCACGTACCGTTGGATGAACTATCTCAGGACCTTGATAACCCTCTCTAATCTCTCCGCGCACTCTAATATGAGTCCCCACTGCCATTTGCTTTTGCTGACTTGGGTAGAAATTTAGAAAGCGTAGTTGCAAACTGGCAGTGTGATCTTTAATTGTGACAAGCAACTGCCGTCTAGGCCTAAATAAGACTTGAATGTGAGAAACCACACCCTGGGTCTGAGTTGAGTTGAATCTGCCATGAATCAGCGCCTCCTCAATGGAATAAAGCTCTGTCTCGTCCTCGTAGCGCGAAGGTAGGTGCAAAGCTAGCGCCATGGGGGTGTCTAAACCCATTTTTTGGAGCGTAGTTGGCTTTTTAGTTGGCGTTTTCTTAGTGGTCATGGTTAGAATCCAAGCTCTGATGGTAACGCTATGAAACTTTCTGACTTCAATTACGACCTCCCGCCTAATCTAATCGCTCAACACCCTTTGGCGAATCGGACCGATAGCCGCCTTCTCGAGGTAAGGGCTACAGGGATCAACCCTGCCCAGCTATTAGACAGGCAATTTAAAGAAATTCTTGACCTTGTTAGACCAGGGGATTTATTGGTTTTAAATGACACAAAGGTAATTCCGGCCCGTTTACATGGGAAAAAGGAGACGGGTGGGAATGTTGAGCTCTTAATTGAACGTATCAGCGGAGATAAGCAGGCTTGGGTACAAATCCGGGCTTCTAAGGCACCAAAAACCGGCTCTATCGTTCATATTCACAATAAAGAAGGGGAAACCTTTCCCGTAGAAATGATTGGCTATAACGGGCGCTTTTACGAAGTACGTTTTCCGGAAAATGTTTTTGAGCTGTTAGAACGCTTTGGAGAGCTTCCGCTACCCCCTTATATTGAACATTTACCTGATCAAGGCGATGAACAACGCTATCAGACGGTGGTTGCTAAAAATCCAGGTGCAGTTGCCGCCCCTACGGCTGGACTACATTTTGATGAAGGAATTCTCAAACAACTTCAGGATATGGGTGTTAAACAGGCGAACGTGACATTACATGTTGGCGCTGGCACCTTCACCCCGGTCCGAGAAGAAGATCTGAGCAAGCATCGGATGCACCACGAATGGTTTTCCGTACCAGAGGCAACGATTGCCGCAATTGAGCAAACCCATCGCTCTGGTGGACGAGTCATTGCAGTAGGCACAACCAGCCTACGCGCCCTAGAAAGCCAGGCTCTTAGCAAAACCAACAGTGGTGAAACCAATTTATTTATTACACCTGGTTTTGAATTTAAAACGGTAGATTGTTTATTGACCAATTTTCATCTGCCAAAATCAACCCTATTAATGTTGGTAAGCGCCTTTGCTGGCATCAAAAATATCCAAGCCGCCTATCAACATGCTATTAATCAGGAATACCGCTTCTTTAGTTATGGAGATGCGATGTTCCTCAGTCGACTCGAGAATACAAAGTTATGACCAAACCCGTACATTTCAATATTTTGGCGCGTGATTCGCAAAGTCCAGCCCGGCTTGGTCAATTGGATCTTCCACACGGTAGTGTGCAAACACCGATTTTCATGCCGGTGGGGACCTATGGAACAGTTAAAGCTGTAACACCGCGCGATCTTCATGAAGTCAAAGCCCAAATCATTCTAGGAAATACATTCCACCTATGGCTACGTCCAGGCTTAGACGTAGTCAAAAAACATGGTGGCCTGCATCGTTTTATGGGCTGGGATAAGCCCATTCTGACGGATTCTGGTGGTTTTCAGGTATTTAGCTTAGGCGCCTTAAGGAAAATTTCTGAGGAAGGGGTAACTTTTGCCTCCCCCATCAATGGGGATAAATTGTTTATGTCTCCAGAAGTATCTATGGAGATTCAGGCGGTTCTCAATAGCGATATCGCCATGCAATTTGATGAATGCACACCTTATGAAGTCAAAGGGCAGGCAACTTCTGAGAAAACAGCGCGTCAATCACTAGAAATGTCATTACGCTGGGGGGACCGCTCCCTCAAGCGGTTCAGAGAGCTTGAAACTGGTAATGGGCTATTTGGGATCGTTCAAGGGGGTATGTTTGAGAATTTACGTGAATTCTCCCTAGATGCCGTGAGCCAACAAGGATTTGATGGAATTGCCATTGGTGGCCTATCGGTTGGTGAACCCAAACCTGAATTCGAGCGTATTTTAAATTTCACAGCCCCGAAGCTCCCCGAACATATGCCCCACTACCTCATGGGCGTTGGCACCCCCGAGGACCTGATTTTGGGGGTAAGCTTGGGGATAGACATGTTTGATTGCGTTATGCCAACCCGAAACGCCCGAAATGGCTGGCTATTCACCCGTTTTGGAGATCTCAAGCTACGCAATTCTGGATATAAAGATGATGATCGCCCTGTAGACCCCACTTGCGCATGCTATACCTGCCAAAATTTCACCAGATCCTATTTGAATCATCTCCAAAAAGCCAATGAGATTTTGGGGTCGCAACTGAACACAATCCACAATTTGGCCTACTATCTCCAGCTAATGACTGAGGTGAGAGAAGCCCTGAGCAAAGACCGCTTTAGCGCGTATCGCGAGGAATTTCGTAGTAATAGGCAACGTGGCGTAGAGCCTGGCCAGGATTAATAGCTCTATGGGGGTATATAAACCCCCAAATCACCTCCTGAGCCTCACACAGTTTAGAATTGCGGGTTTACGGCTTTGCTTTAAAGGCCTAAAACTCAAGCAGTTTCCAATTGGTAATTAACGGAGGTTTTGTATGTGGATTAGTAATGCTTTTGCCCAAGCTACAGCTGCGGGCGCAGATTCATCAAATGGCTTGATGAGCTTCCTTCCCCTGATTTTGATGTTTGCAGTTTTGTACTTCATCATGATTCGCCCACAAATGAGACGCCAAAAAGAAACTAAAGCCATGCTTGAAGCATTGGCTGTAGGCGACGAAGTAGTGAGTGTTGGCGGCATTATTGGCAAAGTTACTGCATTAAAAGATCAGTTCCTTACTGTTGAAATCGCAGCTGGTATTCAAGTGCAGATGCAAAAAGGCGCTATCACTACCGTATTGCCTAAGGGCACATTAAAGTCTGCATAAAAGTCCCTCAATATGAACCGCTACCCACTCTGGAAATATTTAGTCATCGCCGTTGCTTTGCTGATCGGAGGACTTTATTCATTACCCAATTTCTACGGTGAGGCGCCTGCGGTTCAAGTCTCGTCCGCCAAACCAACCATTAAGGTTGATTTGGCGACACAATCTCGAGTCGAAAAGATTCTGAGTGATGCAAACATTGGCATCACGGGCATATTCTTTGAATCTGCCGGTCATGTAGGTTCAATCAAGATTCGCTTTAACAATACCGATATTCAGCTTCGCGCTCGTGACCTACTGCAACAAAAATTAAACATAGATCAGAACGATCCAAATTACACGGTTGCACTCAATCTTCTCTCCAATACGCCCAGCTGGCTTAATGCGATGAATGCTTTACCAATGCCCCTTGGTCTGGACCTACGTGGCGGTGTCTACTTCTTATTGCAAGTAGATATGAAAGGCGCGGTTCAAAAGAAAATTACATCATTGGCCGGTGACATTCGCAGTCAATTACGTGACAAATCCATCCGCCATCAAGGCATTGATCGTAATACAGATTCCATTAGCATCAGCTTTGGAAGTGCTGAAGAGGCAGAGCAGGCCCGCTCTCTTTTAAATACCAGCCAACCTCAGTTAATTTGGGAAATTAAATCTACCGGCGGAACGGCAAAGCTACTTGGTGAATTTAAACCGAGCGCATTAAAAGAAATTCAAGATAACGCTGTTAAGCAAAATATCATCACCTTAAATAAACGTGTAAATGAATTAGCAGTTAAAGAGCCCGTCATTCAACAACAAGGTGCGGAGCGCATCGTGGTTCAGCTCCCTGGCGTACAAGATACAGCTCGTGCTAAAGATATTATTGGCCGTACAGCCACCCTCGAGTCCCGCTTAGCAGACCCAATGATATCCACCATTGCTCTTGGTGAAACTCCTCCTCCCGGTATGGATGTTTTCCGCTTTGGTGAAAATCGCCAAGGTGTTTTCAAAAAATCTGTGATTTTTAGTGGTGACAGCATTACCGATGCAAGCGCAGGCTTTGATCAAAACCAACGTCCCGCTGTGAATATTTCACTTGACGCTACTGGTGGTCGCGTTATGCAAGAAGTTACTCGTGAAAACATTGGCAAACCGATGGGAATGATTCTGTTTGAAAAAGGCAAAGGTGAAGTTCTCACCATCGCCACCATTCAAGGTGAGTTTGGATCGAAATTTCAGATTACTGGCCAACCAACCACTGAGAGCGCCAATGATTTAGCGCTGCTATTACGTGCAGGTTCATTAGCAGCACCAATGGAAATTATTGAAGAGCGTACGATTGGACCAAGCTTAGGCGCTGAAAATATTGAAAAGGGATTTAAATCTCTTTTGATTGGATTTACAGCAATTTCTATTTTCATGGTGGCTTACTACCTTTTGTTTGGCACATTCTCTGTAGTTGCCTTGGCTGTCAATTTATTACTCCTAATCTCCGTCTTATCAATGCTGCAAGCAACACTTACCCTTCCAGGCATTGCTGCGATGGCTTTGGCTCTGGGTATGGCTATTGACTCAAATGTATTAATCAATGAACGTATCCGGGAAGAACTCAGAAACGGCGCAGCACCTCATACCGCTATCGCTATTGGCTTTGAGAAAGCCTGGGCAACGATTCTAGACTCCAACGTCACAACATTAATTGCTGGTTTAGCATTATTGGCATTTGGCTCTGGCCCCATTAAGGGCTTCGCGGTAGTTCATTGCCTAGGTATTCTGACGTCAATGTTCTCCGCTGTTTTCTTCTCGCGCGGCCTCGTTAATCTTTGGTATGGCAGACAGAAGAAGATTCATAAACTCGCTATTGGCCAAGTTTGGCGTCCAGGAGAGAAATAAGTCATGGAATTTTTCCGAATCAAAAAAGATATCCCATTCATGCGCCATGCGTTGGCGCTCAATGCAATTTCCTTCATCACCTTCTTAGCTGCTATTTTCTTCCTTTGGCATAACGGTCTGCACCTCTCCATCGAATTTACTGGCGGAACTGTGATGGAAGTAAGCTATCCACAAACTGCCCCGCTTGACTCGATTCGAGCCAATGTTGAAAAATTAGGCTATGCAGATACCCAAATTCAGAACTTTGGCAGCTCCCGTGATGTCATGATTCGGCTACCCCTGCAAAAAGACGCAGAGGGCAAGCTGATTTCTTCAGCAGATCAAAGCGCTGCTGTGATGAACGCATTGGATCCTAACTCTTCTGGGGCCAAATTACAACGCGTTGAATTCGTAGGGCCACAAGTTGGTCAAGAGCTCGCCCTTGATGGTCTGAAAGCTTTGATCTTCGTGATCATTGGGATCGTGGTTTATCTGTCTTTCCGCTTCGAATGGAAGTTTGCTGTAGCCGGCATCATTGCGAACTTGCATGATGTGGTGATTATCTTGGGTTTCTTTGCCTTCTTCCAGTGGGAGTTTTCTTTATCAGTATTGGCGGCGGTACTTGCGGTACTAGGTTACTCAGTGAACGAATCCGTAGTGATCTTTGACCGTATTCGCGAGAACTTCCGCAAATACCGCAAGATGAATACGCGTGAGATTATTGATAACGCTATCACCAGCACAATCAGCAGAACAGTCATTACCCACGGTAGTACAGAAATGATGGTTCTGGCAATGCTCGTATTTGGCGGACCCACTCTTTTTTACTTTGCCTTAGCACTGACCATCGGCATCTTATTTGGTATTTACTCTTCCGTATTCGTTGCCGCCTCATTAGTGATGTGGTTAGGTGTCACGCGTGAAGACTTGGTCAAGGGTGACAAAAAGCCCGATGATAATTTGCGTAATGATGACCCTAACTTTGGGGCAAAAGTTTAGTCTAAGCGGTAATTTTTAAACTAGCGTTTTGTTGATCAAGAGCGGCTAATATCTTCTTAGTCGCTCCTTGATGCTCAACAGAATAGGTCTTTGCGGCAATCGCCATCTTTTCCAGCTCCGCTGGATTTAATAGCAAAGCTTTTAAAGCCTCCATTAAGGCAATTGACCCGCCCAAAAGTAAATCACCCTTGATGCGTTTTGCAGCTCCAACTTCTATAGCGTCAAGAGCTGCCTGTTGAAAATTATAGGTATGCTCGCCTAGCAAAACAGGACAACCTACCGCGCAGGCTTCAATCAGATTTTGACCACCGAACGGCAATAAGCTACCGCCCATCACTACAAGATCAGAAGCGCTGTAATACATTAGCATTTCCCCCATGGAGTCACCTAGCAACACTTCAAGCTCGGTTATATCCGACCCAACCATATCTTTAGGGATTTCAGACCATTCAGTACGGCGGCGGAACGTGAGCTCAGAAGCTCTAATTTGGTCGGCAACTTCAGAGAAGCGCTCAGGATGACGCGGTACTAAACACAACAATGGCGCCACTTCAAATGCATGGCTTAGAAGTAAATCTTTCCACACCTTTAAAATGATGGCTTCTTCGCCATCGCGCGTGCTAGCAGCACAAACCATCAGCCGTTTTTCAGCATGATTTGCTTGCTTGAAGACTTTTCCTTGCTTGATGAGGATCTCATCAAGCGGAACATCAAATTTGAGGTTGCCCACAATTTCTACATTGGTTACGCCAAGACTACGGTAACGCTGCGCATCAAATTCTGTTTGCGCCAAAATTCCAGCAAATGCCTGAAACAATGCACGCCCTGCTTTACCAAATCGATTGACCCGACGAGCACTTCTCTCAGATAAGCGGGCATTCACTAAGAACAAAGGCAGCTCAATTTGCGCACAATAAAAAACAATCGTGGGCCAGGCTTCCGTCTCCATAAACAAACCCATCTTAGGTTTAAAAGTTCGAAGAAAACGGCTCACTGACCAACAAAGATCATAGGGTATATAGACTTGCTGAATTTGACCAGAAGCCATTGCATTGGCAAACAAAGCCGCGCCTGTGCGACGTCCATTGAGCGTCATATGCGTCAACACAATAGACTCTCCACGCGCAAGGTATGCCTCAACCAAGGGCTGTGCAGCTCGCGTTTCACCTACTGATACCGCATGAATCCAAATCGCGCCCTGTGTAATGGGCTTTCTATAACCAAAGCCCAAACGCTCAGGAAGATAACTTAAATAATCAACTGAATGTCGTGCGCGCCATGCTAAGCGAATGAATGCCAAGGGCAGTAAGAGGTGCCACAACAACTGATATACAGCAAACCAGAACCGGGGACGGGCCCCGTATCCTGAATCGTGATTCAAGCTCACTTTTTAAGACGTTCAGTTAACTCAACCGCCTTACCTAAATAAGACGATGGGGTCATCTCAAGCAGGCGTGCTTTTGCATCCTCTGGAATGTTTAAACCGCGAATGAAGGTCTGTAAATCTGCTTGATTAATGCCTTTGCCGCGTGTGAGCTCTTTGAGTTGCTCGTATGGGTTCTCAATACCAAAACGTCGCATTACGGTTTGCACTGGTTCTGCCAACACTTCCCAGCATTGATCTAGGTCCTCTGCAATAGCAGCATGATTTACCTCCAGCTTACCCAGTCCGCGTAGTGCACTGTCGTAAGCTAAAACACTGTGACCAAATGCTGGCCCAAGATTACGCAATACTGTGGAATCGGTAAGATCCCGCTGCCAGCGAGAGACAGGCAACTTCTCAGCTAAATGGCGCAATAAAGCATTAGCTATACCCAAATTCCCTTCGGAGTTTTCAAAATCAATAGGATTAACTTTATGAGGCATCGTTGAAGAACCAATTTCGCCAGCTTTGGTGCGTTGCTTAAAGTAACCAATTGAAATATAGGCCCAGAAATCACGGTCCATATCTAATAAGATCGTATTCGCACGAGCAATGGCATCAAACAATTCAGCCATGCCGTCATGCGGCTCAATTTGAATCGTATAGGGATTGAAAGTCAGGCCTAAGCGCTTTTCAACCACCGTCTTTGAAAAATTTTCCCAATCAAACTCGGGGTAAGCAGAGATATGGGCATTGTAGTTACCAACAGCACCATTCATTTTTCCAAATAAAGGAACGGCGGCAATCATGGCAATGGCACGCTCTAATCGTTTGGCAATGTTTGCCATTTCTTTACCCAAAGTACTTGGGGATGCTGGTTGTCCATGAGTCCGTGAAAGCAATGGCACTTTGGCATTTTCAATAGCCAGGTCACTTAAAACTGCAAGAATCTTGTTTAATTGCGGCAATAGCACTTCATCACGTGCACCGCGCAACATTAAGCCATGAGACGTATTGTTAATATCCTCTGAAGTACAAGCAAAGTGAATAAATTCACTTGCCTTTAACAAGTCTGGGCGACCAGATACTTTTTCTTTTAAAAAATACTCAACGGCCTTCACGTCATGATTTGTAACGGCTTCAATATCTTTGATGCGCTGAGCATCTGCATCAGAGAAATTCTCAGGCAAAGAAAGAAGGAACTGCTGATCGGCGGCACTAATTTTTGGCACATCGGGCAGTCCAGCGTCAGATAGCGCTAATAGCCAATGAATTTCCACAAAAATGCGTTGGCGCATAAAGGCAGCTTCGGACAACCAAGGCCTGAGGGCATCCAGTTTTCCGGCGTAGCGGCCATCTAAAGGGGAAAGTGCATTAAGAGTAGAAAGCGGCTGACTCACGGATAGTGCCTTTATATTGATTAGTTCGATAAAGCCTGATTTTAATGTGTTCTCTGGCCCAACCCTTTCCTTCTTGGGTAGCTATACTTAGCCCTATGAAACTTATCGGATCCCTCACTAGCCCCTACGTACGTAAAGTACGCATTGTTTTCTCTGAAAAAAAGGTCGATGTTGATCTAGAACTAGACAATGTCTGGGCCGCAGATACCAAAATTAACTCTGCAAACCCCCTAGGGAAGGTTCCTTGCCTGGTTTTGGACGATGGCGAGGCTATCTATGACTCCCGCGTTATTGCTGAGTATGCGGATACCTTAAGCCCTGTTGGAAAGCTTATTCCAGCCTCCAGCCGAGAGCGCGCAACCGTCAAGACCTGGGAAACCTTAGCCGACGGAATTACAGATGCCAGTATTTTGGCCCGTTTAGAGGCAACATGGCGTCCTGCGGAACAACAAAGTCCGGCTTGGATAGAGCGCCAAATGGGCAAAATTGACGCGGGACTTGGTCAAATGTCTAAGGAGCTTGGAGAAAATGCTTGGTGCCATAGCAACCAAATGACATTGGCTGATATTGCTGTTGGTTGTGCTTTGGGATACTTATTATTCCGCTTCCCAGCTATTGAATGGCAAACTCAACACCCCAACTTGGATCGCCTGTATCAAAAATTGATGCAAAGAGCCTCGTTTATCGAAACCGATCCACCAGCGGCCTAATTTATTAAGTCTTGCATTGGGCTATTTGTTCTTGGGGTTTTAGGCGGAAATAATTCCACCGCCCAGACAAATATCGCCATCATATAAAACAGCCGATTGACCTGGGGTTACAGCCCATTGAGCCTCTGGGAAAGTCAGCTGAAAACTCAAAGGTCCATTGGACCCCAGCAAAAATTCACAAGGTGCATCAACCTGACGGTAACGGGTCTTAGCGGAATAGCTTCCGGGGCTTGGCTCATGGCCAGAAATCCAATTGGCATCAATGGCCGATAGGGTATTACTTAAAAGCCAAGGATGCTCATGCCCCTGAGCAACATATAGGGTGTTGTTGGACATATCCTTACGAGCTACATACCAAGCATCTCCATTACCATCCTGACTGCCACCCAGGCCAATGCCCTTGCGTTGACCAAGTGTAAAGAAGGCTAGACCCATGTGCTCGCCGACTATTTTGCCTTCTGGGGTTTTAATAGGCCCAGGAGTGCGCGGCAAATAACGGTTTAGAAATTCTCTAAAAGGACGCTCACCAATAAAGCAGATGCCAGTCGAGTCCTTCTTACGCGCATTGTGCAAACCAATGTCTTCTGCAATTTTCCGAACTTCAGTTTTAGGAATCTCTCCCAAAGGAAAGAGAACATTGGCTAGCTGCTGTTGAGTCAAGCGGTGCAAGAAGTAACTTTGATCTTTGCTCGCATCAACAGCCTTTAAAAGTTGGACCTGACCATCTTCATGGCGCACACGAGCATAGTGACCAGTTGCAATAGCATCCGCCCCTAGACTCATCGCATGATCCAGGAATGCTTTGAACTTAATTTCTGCATTACACAGAACATCTGGGTTGGGGGTGCGTCCTGCAGCGTATTCACGTAAAAACTCCGCAAATACCCGCTCTCGGTATTCAGCGGCAAAATTGACCGCTTCGACATCAATCCCAATGAGATCCGCTACCGAAACAACGTCTAACCAATCTTGACGAGAGGAACAATACTCATCGCTATCGTCATCCTCCCAATTTTTCATAAAAAGACCAATAACTTCATAGCCTTGCTGCTTTAGCATCCAAGCTGCCACGGAAGAATCCACGCCTCCAGACATCCCAATCACAACTTTGGATGGCTTTACGGGGGAAATTGCAGAAGAATTTAACGGGATCATCAAAAAATGCGAGAATTCGATATAAGCTGAAAACCCCATTGTAGAAGTCTTAGCCAAACTTTAACCAAAATACCGCTAAGATTTGCGTAATGGATATAAGGGTAAGTAAATAGGTGCTTTTTGACCCATTTCACTAAAATAGATTTTTAAAAAAATTAGCATTTGGAGATATGCCATGCGCATAGGAGTGCCACTTGAAATCAGACACGGGGAAACTCGCGTAGCCGCCACCCCTGAAACCGTTAAGAAACTCATCGGCCAAGGTCACCAGGTAGTCATTCAAAAGGATGCCGGTGTTCAAGCAAGTCAACCAGATTCAGCCTATGAGGCAGTGGGCGCAAGCATTGGGAGCGCAGCTGACGCCTTAGGCGCGGAAATCGTACTCAAGGTTCGCGCACCAGAAGCTGCGGAACTTAAACATCTTAAAAATGGCAGTGTCCTTATTGGAATGCTTGACCCATTCGATAACCACAATATCGAAGCTATGGCCGCGCAGGGTATTACCGCCTTTTCTTTGGAGGCGGCTCCCAGAACAACTCGCGCACAAAGCATGGACGTTCTGTCATCTCAGGCAAATATTGCCGGTTACAAAGCGGTCATGATCGCCGCCAACGAATATCAACGGTTCATGCCCATGCTGATGACTGCTGCTGGCACAGTAAAAGCTGCCCGTGTTTTAATTTTGGGCGCTGGGGTTGCTGGCTTACAAGCGATTGCAACTGCAAAGCGCTTAGGCGCAGTCATTGAAGCTTCTGATGTGCGACCGGCTGCCAAAGAGCAAATTGAATCCTTGGGCGCGAAATTCGTTGACGTGCCTTACGAGACGGATGAAGAACGTGAGATCGCCAAAGGCGTTGGAGGTTATGCCCGCCCAATGCCTGAAGCCTGGATGAAGCGTCAGGCCGCATTAGTTGCAGAGCGAGCGCAACAAGCTGATATTGTCATTACTACCGCCTTGATTCCCGGACGTAAACCACCGGTTCTTTTACATAGCGACACAGTAGTCAAGATGAAGCCTGGCTCCATTGTTATTGACTTAGCAGCAGGACGTGGGGATAACGGATCAGGAAACTGCCCCCTCACCGAAGCCGATAAAGTGATTGAAGTCAATGGCGTAAAAATTGTTGGCTATACCAACTTAGCCAGCATGGTTGCAGCAGATGCTTCCGCACTTTACTCACGTAACGTACTCGACTTTATGAAGCTCATTATTGATCCAGAGGCAAAGTTAGTTATTCCAAGTGATGATGACATCGTTACTGCCTGCTTAATGTGTCGTGATGGTCAAGCGATCCGTAAAAACTCATAGAATAAATTCATACGAAGGAAACACCATGGATCTCGCCGCCTTTCAAAGCATCCTCACAGTCCAAAATATCACCGTCTTTGTGCTCGCCATTTTTGTTGGTTATCACGTGGTATGGAATGTCACCCCTGCATTACACACCCCACTCATGGCCGTAACCAATGCCATCTCCGGCATTATTATTGTTGGCGCACTTCTACAGACTGAAGTAATTGGTGGAGATGAAATCACTCTTACCAGCGTGATTGGTGCGGTCGCTGTTTTCCTAGCCTCGATCAATATTTTTGGTGGCTTCATGGTTACCCGGCGCATGCTTGAAATGTTCAAGAAAAAAGCCCCCAAGGCTGGTGCGGCTGGAACTAAATAAAAAAGAAAAAAACCAATACTGAGACCAAATTTATGTTAAATATCACAGCCATTTCTTACCTTATTTCTTCGGTGTTATTTATCCTCGCTTTGCGTGGGCTATCCTCACCAACCACCTCTCGTCAAGGCAATACCTTTGGCATGATCGGCATGTTACTTGCCGTTATTACGACTTTCGCAATTCCTGACTTCAAGCCTGTTTTCTCATTGATCATCGGTGCGATTGTGGCCGGTGCGATTATTGGGACTATTGCTGCAAAGCGCGTACAAATGACAAAAATGCCAGAGCTTGTTGCTCTAATGCATTCTTTTGTAGGCTTGTCTGCTGTATTAATTGCAGTAGCTGCAGTATTTAACCCTGCACACGACCACACTGGCGCACAAAAGATCGAACTCTTTATCGGCGCATTTATTGGAGCAATCACCTTTACCGCCTCTGTGATTGCCTTCGGTAAATTATCCGGAAAGGTCAGTGGTAAACCCGTGAGCTTTAACGGACAGCATCTACTCAATCTCATCTTAGCCATCACGATGGTCGGCGCGGGCGTAACTTACTATTTAACCGGCAGTCACGCAGCCTTCCTAGCAATGTGTGCTGTTGCCTTGGTATTGGGTGTGACATTAATCATTCCAATTGGTGGAGCAGATATGCCAGTAGTTGTATCAATGCTAAACAGCTACTCTGGCTGGGCTGCTGCAGGCATTGGTTTTACATTAAACAATCCCGTATTGATTATTGCTGGTGCCTGTGTAGGATCTTCTGGAGCAATTCTTTCTTACATCATGTGTAAGGCGATGAATCGCTCAATCGTGGCAGTATTGCTCGGCGGCTTTGGTGCTGAAACTTCAGCTGGTGGTGGCGATGATAGTGGCCCTAAGAATTACAAAACCGGCTCTCCAGAAGACGCTGCCTTCCTGATGGAAAATGCTGACACTGTGATTATTGTTCCTGGCTATGGTCTTGCAGTTGCACGTGCCCAGCACGCCCTGAAAGAACTCACCGAAAAACTCACGCATCACGGCGTGACTGTGAAATACGCGATTCATCCTGTTGCAGGTCGCATGCCTGGCCATATGAATGTTCTCTTGGCTGAAGCTGAAGTTCCTTATGACCAAGTATTCGAGATGGAAGATATCAATAGTGATTTTGGACAGGCTGACGTAGTGTTAATACTTGGCGCAAATGACGTGGTTAACCCAGCAGCGCGTACGCCAGGCAGCCCGATCTTTGGCATGCCTATCTTGGAAGCTTTTAAAGCAAAAACGATTATTGTCAACAAGCGCTCTATGGCTGCTGGTTATGCAGGTCTAGATAACGAACTCTTCTATATGGATAAAACCATGATGGTCTTTGGTGATGCGAAGAAGGTCGTTGAGGAGATGGTCAAAGCAGTTGAATAAGTTTCGTTAACTTAGTTTTCTGCGTGATCTGATAATCACGAAAGTCATATAGGATGGTAGTTAGTGGGTTGTCAAACACTGATATCCGTCCTTTTTTATTAGCTTAAATTAGCGTAAAAAATCACCAGGTCCATTCCCTGTCCATTTGGAGCAGGAATCATGGCATCAATACGTAACCGCAATGGCCTATGGCAGGCCCGAATCACACGCCAAGGGCAACCTCACATCGCTCGCTCATTTCAAACCAAGCAAGATGCTGAGCGCTGGGCTAGGCAAACTGAAACTGAGATGGATAAGGGAAGCTTTATTAATATAGGCTTGGCAGAGAAAACTCTTTTTTCTAAAGTAATAGAGCGATATATTCAAGAAGTCACACTCAAAACCCGCAGTATGAAAGAGGACACCTACCGCCTTAGGGCATTAGCAAGGCACCCAATTGCGAAACTGAGCATGATTAGATTGACACCAATCAAAGTAGCTAATTATCGTGATGAACGTTTAGAGGTGGTCTCCAATGCCTCAGTTATTAGGGAGCTGTCTTATTTTTCATCCATCATTAATCATGCAAGACGTGAATGGGGTATCAATATGATTAACCCAATTCCGCTAGTTAAGAAACCAGCAAGTACTCCAGGAAGATCGCGAATACTTAGTGAGAATGAGTTAAGTAGATTATTTTCAGCCTTAAGGCCTAGAGTCAAAAACGCCAATACTTGGGTATTGCCACTAACTAAATTTGCGTTTGAAACAGCTATGCGACGAGGTGAGATTTTGGGCCTTCAATGGGATCAGGTCAATCTTGAAGAACAGACTGCCTTCATCCCTATTACTAAAAATGGTCAAGCTCGTACCGTGCCACTCTCACTTGCAGCCATCGCCATACTTAAAGCTCTCCCTAGAAATTTGGATGGCAGAGTTTTTCCTATAAATGGACCAGCACTATCGGCTGCAATTGAACGGGCAAGAATTAAGGCAAATCTAGGAGACTGGCATTTCCACGATGCCCGCCATCAAGCAATCACGCGTCTTGCAGAGAAACTACCAAATCTTATTGAACTGAGCGCCGTAAGTGGGCATAAAAGCTTAGCAATGCTTAAACGTTATTACCATGCAGATCCAAAACTACTTGCACAGAAGATTGGGTAAATACAAAAAACATGTATAGAGCATACATACGACCCACACATGACATACACAGAATCCTAAATATTTATATTTTTGTGAGGTAATTCCCAGGAACGAATGAATTCTTTTGATACTATTTGATTGCGTACAGTAGTAGCCGAGTCAGTAATGGACGATCCGAAAAATGCAGCGCCTCTAGGGTCGAGAACATAGGAGTTCTATTGAGATATACGCAACACAGAGACTGAGCAATTATGCAGCTAGCTACGCTAGTGGGGCGCTTTCAGACTGGGTTTTTTTACAAGACAATATTCGTAAAGGAATCCAGCAATGGCATACCAAATAGCATTACTCCGCAAATCAGATATCAAATTAGAATTTGGCATACCTAAATCTACTCTTAATCGTTGGGTTACTAATGGCCTATGGCCCACTCCAATCAAAATAGGAGGCACTACCCTATGGCAAAGAAGTGATGTTGAGGAGTTTTTAGAAATACAGGCAACAAATAAGAATACGGGGGTGGCACTATGAGCCCACGTTATGACGTTATTAGCCAAAGCAAGCGAAAAGCTTTATCTGCAACCTTTTCAAGCCTCCCAAATCCAAGAGCCTTTACCATTACAGGCAAAGATAAGGGGGATATCAGAAACCCAAAATCTCCAAAACATCGATGGGGTGGAAGCTGGGCCGATGAAAGTAAATACACTCAATTATTAACTCTTGATGAAGCATTGCATTTACTAGATTCAAATTCTGATGTTAATGGCCTTGCCATCTGTTTTTTTCCAGGTTGCGGTTATGGCGCGATTGACTACGACAAATGTATGCCCGATTTAAGTGGGAGCAGTCCCGCACAAGAATTGGCCTTCCAAACCATGACAGGTGCAGCTTATGAAATTAGCAGGAGTGGCACTGGACTTCACCAGTTCTTTATCGGTAACACGATCAATAACAAAGATAACGGCCATATTGAAGTCTTTGGTGATTCAGGATACATCTGCCTGACGGGTGACTTTTGCTTGGAAGTAAAGCCAATGCACTTGGCTAGTGAAAGGCAGATAGCCCTCGTCAATAAGATCGTGACTGACTTTAAAGAGGGTAAGAAGAAAACAGCTGACTCAAAAATTTTAGTAGCCCAAGAGCTGCAGGTACCACAACCAGCAGTCAAAATGGAGTCGCCAGAAGTTGTGTTGGACTTATTAAAGCAATGTAACCCCGAATGCCCATATGAGGAATGGATGGCAGTTGCATTTGCATTTAGGGCCAGCTATTCAGGATTAGACGGCTACGAACAGTTCGATACATTTAGTCAAAGTGGATCAACTTACTCTCCTAGCAAAACACGAAAGCTGTGGGACTCTTATAACTCAACGCAATCGGGATATAGCTTAGGCACTCTCATCTACAGCGCAAAGAAACATCGTGGGCTACCAGCCTCATTCACACGGCAAACTAATGTATCAACCCTCAATGACACGGGGAATGCGGAACGCTTTGCTAAGCGCTTTAAAGACACTTACCTATACATACCAGAGTTGAAGTTATGGCTTTACTGGCGTGAGGGATATTGGCAAACTGACATGATTGATAGTGTGAAAACTGCCGCAATGGAAGTGGCTAAGTCTATCTTCTTAGAGGCCTCTCAAGCTGATACATCCATGGCTCAAAAGATTGCTAACTGGGCAAATACGAGCCTACAAAAACCCCGTATTGATGCGATGATTGAGTTAGCTAAACCTTGGCTATCAACCAGCATCCACAAGCTTGACCGTGACCCGATGTTATTGGGTGTGAAAAATGGCGTGGTAGATCTTAAGACTGGTCAGTTTAGAAAAGCAGAACCCAGGGATTTAATTACACAGCAATGTGATGTTTTTTATGATGGCGTTGCTAAAGCTCCCTCATGGGAAAGTTTTATTGATGAAGTGTCCAGTCATGATGCTTCCCTGGTTGACTATAAGCAGCGCTATTGGGGCTACACCCTGACTGGACAGACCTCCGAGCAGTGCTTTTTTTATTATCACGGGTGGGGTAGGAACGGGAAGTCAACTGAGATAGGTGTGATGCAAGCGATTTCGGGCACTTACGCCAAAAGTATTCCAGCAAGCGTTCTCATGGTTCGAAATAATTACGGCAGCCAAGGTCCAACTCCAGAGATTGCACGCCTTGTAGGCGCTCGTTTAGTCACTGCAAACGAAACTGAAGATGGGGCTCGCCTAGCTGAAGCGCAGGTTAAAGCCCTGACAGGGCAAGATGTTCTAACAGCCCGTGTATTGCATGGTGATCCATTTGACTTTCGACCTAAATTCAAACTTTTTATTAGCGGTAATCATAAGCCTGTGATTCGGGGCGAGGATGATGGGATTTGGCGTCGCATCAAGGTTATTCCCTTTAAAAACCAAATCCCCGAATCTCAAGTAGATAAAAGTCTGTATGAAAAACTCATGCAAGAGCGTTCGGGCATTCTGAATTGGGTTATTAAAGGTTGTCTAATTTGGCAACAAGAAGGCCTGGCAGAGACTCAATTGGTTAAAGATGAGGTGTCCAGTTACAGGTCAGATCAAGATCTTATGGGCTCTTGGTTGGATGAGCGCTGTCAACTGGGCGCAGACCAATCCCAAGGCACTCGTGAAATGTACATGGACTATGCCAATTGGGTCAGAAGTGCTGGTGCTAATCCGGTATCTGAAACGCGTTTTGTGACTCGGATGCTTGAGAGGGGTTTTAAGAAAGATCGGGTGAAGCAAAAGATGACTTTATTTGGAATTGCTAGCTCACCTTATCGCCCTTATTAATGACTATGTAGGGTATGCAGACTTGGGATCTTTTTCTATATTTTTTCTATATGGGTGCTAAAGAAATAAATAAGGAAAACAGGCTTAACCCTGCACACCCTACATCACTGGAAAATTTATGAAACAACAGCCACACTTTATTCTTACGCCCACATTGCGTCAGCACATAGACAAAATAAAGGCCGAGGTACAAGAAACCAATTCACGGCCCCCTACTGGACCCACTAATGCCATATCACTAATTGACCAATACACGCACCAAATATCCGTATGTGTTGCAACCTTGACAGCTCTTCAGAAACAAAGGAAATACAAGTTACAAGAAATTTCAGCGTTAGCTCAACTAAAAGGGCATTACCGAGAGCGGCCCTCCAATCAATTTACTGGGGAAGCATTAAGACGATGTGGTTTTATTGGGAAGAGGGATTGGTCTACCGCTGGACGTAACTGCCGTTGGTGGCAACTTAAATAAGAAAGAAATAATATGAAAAATACATCAAGAACACTCTCGCCGCTTCAGCTAATAATGGCTGGTCTATCCGATGCCGAAAACAGAAACATCCTTATTTTTGATTTGATTGGCAATGGCCAAGAGAATATTAGCAATGATGTAAAAGAGTTAATGCTAGAAAACGCTGAGGTCGTTAGGAGAGTCCAAGACCGACTTAAAGAGTTTGTAGGTTATTGCACTTATAGTTAACGTTAAGACTTAGCGTACTAAAGCTATTTGGTAAACCAAAGCAGAAACCTAGGTGCAATGACTAGATAAACTTTGGTTTACCTTACCATTTTTTAACTGCATAGTACTTTGCTGTTAAATGCCTTTAAATCCCCCTTTTGCTTTCCTGGCTTTGGTTTAGCTGACTCTACTTAATTGAGTCTGTAGGTCAATCCACACAGGTAAAGATATAGTTCCGTTCCCAATAATTCCCTTTCGAGGTCATTTGAGCGAATTTTTTATACTTAGCGCACTCTTGATCGGCCTGAGTCTGAGCCTCTGCTGCATTTAAAGACTGAGACTCAACAACAACAGATCGCGGAGATGAACTAACAACGTGCGTAGCGCAACCAAAAACAAGCAATAGCGGAGTAAGGAAGAGATATTTATGCATTTATCAAACCACTTTCGAGAATAGAATTGAGGCAATTGGTCCATTTTCCTGGACAGTACAAATTAATACTATTCCCTATTAGCCTAGTACACGCTTTATAAACGGCACTATCTTCGAATACATTAATTCTAATGACCTCTTAATAGCAGCTGTCTCCCCATTAACATCCATAGATATCCTGATTTAAGCATCTCCAGGCTCGCCCATATTACATGGCTAGAGATTTATTTATAGCGATATCAACTCTAAACCCCCTGTTTGCAGATACTAAATGGCGTGATTTATTTAACTTGGCAGTCTGCGGGCTTTATATAAAGACGAAGTGTTTACCCTTAATTTCATAATGTGGTAACGAAGTATGTCATGCTGGTTAAGTTGGTTTATTTTTTATAAATATTAACGGGGGTAGCCATGAGCACCAAACAACAAGCCAAAGATAAGCAAGAGTTTCTTAACTGCGAGTTGGAGTTTGAGTGCCCAAAGGACTGGTTTGGGCTGGATCTGACAAATAAGGCAGGTATTAAGCATTGCAACCAATGTCAGCAGGACGTTCACCTGTGTATCAATCAAGAGGAGCTTGATGAGGCCATAGCGCAGAAGCATTGCATTGCTTTTTTTAAAGAACCGAGCCTCCCAATCAAATTTAAGTTAAACCGTGAAAAATGTGAGGCTGATACAAGCAACCCTTATTTACAAGGAGTTTTTCAGAGGACCGTTGGAATTCCCAAAAATCTAGGCGGCACACCTTCATTAAGCCTCGATAGTTTTGGGGTCATAAAAAAATTTACAGATAAGAAATAGCGCCTACATGAAAAGTCTTAATTTATCCGCGGTAGCGCTGTCTTTAATGCTGCTAACAGGCATCGTGTATGCACAAGCACCACGCACTACATTCTTTAATGACCAGTATGGGATGCCACAAGGTAGCGCAACGCAATCAGGTAATACAACGTTCTTTAATAATCAATACGGTATGCCCACAGGATCAACAACGCAATCAGGTAATACTACATTCCTAAACGATTCATATGGAATGCCCATTGGTAGCTCAACTAGTACACCAAGTATGCCAAGTTATCCACAGCCTATCCAACCTATTGCGCCTATTCAACCACTACAACCGCTCCAGCCTTTCAATCGATAAAAGCACTTTTAAGTTGATAGCACGTCCAAATCCACCCAAATAAGGCACCACAGTCATGAAGCTATTTAATGCTACGTTTACATTTATAACGTCCCTGTCCTTAACAAAATTAAGGGGGATTACATGTTAGAGAATTTTAAAAGAGCACGATATTTCACAAAGTTTTATCAGGAAAATACTCAACGTGGCGTTCAGCAATACACCTGGCTAAAAGAAAATAATTGGCCTGCCGATGGTTTTGTAGATTTATTCAGACGCGTACATCCAGAGGGAAATTATTTAACCCCTTATTTATTTAAACATTTTATAGACTACCAATTTGAGTGGGCTCGCGCTGATGACGTTGACTCACTTAATAAACTTTATGAAATAATTTTAGAACCAGATTATCGACGGCAAGATAAAGCCAATTTAATTGCCTGGCTGAAACCCATGGTCGATGGTGCAAAATCTCGCGCAGCCGAGCAAATACCAATGCTTGCAGTTCAGTTCAATGAACGAAGTAACAGGTATGAAATTACCCATGTTGAAACTAAAATGGGGGAGCGCTACAGCATCGTCTTTACGGGCACCGAAACAGAATGCAGGAATTTTATATCTACTGAAAGTGCTTATCAGTCAGGATGGGCTATAGGCATAGGTAAGTCTCAGGACTCGAGTAGCACACCTCAACACACTTCATCAAAGCTCTCAATACAAGCTACTAATAACATTTCAGCGAATGAAACTGAAATTCAAGCAAATGCTGCAAAAAAAGCTAGAGATGCTGCTGAAATATTGGGCTTGGCGAAAAATATGGATGCAATCAATCTTGGCCAAACCCTGCAAGAGGCAAGTTCGTCATCCAAGGCATCCCATAGAACCACCGACAAGAAAAAACCTTGTAAGTCAAGTCTAATCACTCAAGACGATATTGATGCATTTGGATCTGACCTAATAGATTTAATAGATCGAGTGTACCGTCAAATTTTCTGCCCTAAATTTTCAACAAATCAATCGGATAGCTACATTAGTGAAATTGATGAAGAAACTTTTGGATCTGATCTCATTGGTCTTATCACCGTAATGGCCTGTATCTCCATAAATAGAATTTCAGAAAACCCCACTCTTTTAAGAAGTATGGAAAAATTTATTGATACTGAAACTTTTGGGAGCAATCTAATTGATCTAATAAGAAGAAAATTACTTGATGAAATGGCTCGGAAACTGAAAAAGTAACAATACGAAAGTCTAACCAGTCTTTCTCTTTTATTGTTGATCGCACTTAAGTTATCTCTTAGGGATTTGTGTGGGGAATATACGCATACGCACCTATATAAAAACTACCAATCGAACTACGTACCTAGGCCCTTATAGCCCCCACCCTTATTAATCCTGTTAGGCTCCCTCTCACCCCCCAAGAGCCATGCCACTCCATGGCAGTACATGAAAACTTTCATACTAGCCAGGCGTTACGGGATGATGCTTCAACTACTCAATCGCATACTCTTCATTAAGGGTGGAAATAGTCTCGTCCATCTGTGGTCCATCTGTGGTCCATTTGGCATTCATATTTTGTTGGTTTTGTGTTTAAATCTCACCTCAGTAATTTTGTTATTTAACTAACAGGTTATGGATTAATAATTTTTTATTCTGTTGTAAGCGTATGATTTCTATATGACTTTTGATAACGAACTCTTCTATATGGATAAAACCATGATGGTCTTTGGTGATGCGAAGAAGGTCGTTGAGGAGATGGTCAAAGCAGTTGAATAAAGATTAAAGCCAATGGATGTAAGGCTCTAATTACTAAAAAGGCTTGCTATAGTTACTAGGCAAGCCTTTTTAAATTGCACTCTTTTGATGATTGAGCCTAATTACTTCATATATCTAAGTCACAAATAAAAAACGCCTGGTCTTTTGAACCAGGCGTTTTTGTTTCTACAGCTAGATAGCCGAGGAAATATGGCAATTACATCATGCCGCCCATTCCACCCATGCCACCCATTCCACCCATATCAGGCATACCGCCACCAGATGACTCATCTTTTGGAGCCTCACAGATTGCGCAATCGGTTGTCAACAATAATGATGCAACAGAAGCCGCATTAACTAATGCAGTTTTTGTCACTTTAGTTGGGTCGATCACCCCTTGTGCTACGAGGTCACCATACTCACCTGTTGCTGCGTTGTAGCCGGTATTGCCTTTGCTAGCCAATACCGCATTCACAACAACACTTGCTTCGTCGCCAGCGTTAGATACGATGATGCGAAGTGGCTCTTCCATAGCGCGCAATACGATGCTAATACCAGCATCTTGATCAGCGTTATCGCCCTTCAATCCTTTGATACCTTGCATAGCGCGTAACAATGCTACGCCACCGCCAGGAACAATACCCTCTTCAACAGCAGCACGAGTTGCATGTAACGCATCATCAACACGCGCTTTCTTCTCTTTCATCTCTACTTCAGTAGCGGCACCAACACGAATCACTGCAACACCGCCTGCTAGCTTAGCAACGCGCTCTTGCAATTTTTCTTTGTCATAGTCGCTAGTAGCTTCTTCGATCTGAACACGAATGTTCTTCACGCGAGCTTCAATCGCTTTAGCATCGCCAGCGCCATCAATGATGATGGTGTTTTCTTTGCCCACTTCGATACGCTTAGCTTGACCTAAGTGCTCAAGAGTTGTTTTCTCGAGTGTTAGACCAATTTCTTCAGCAATTACAGTACCGCCAGACAATATAGCGATATCTTCCAGCATTGCCTTACGACGATCGCCAAATCCTGGAGCTTTAACAGCGCAAGTTTTGATGATGCCGCGAATGTTATTTACAACCAAAGTTGCCAAGGCTTCGCCTTCAACATCTTCAGCAATAATCAACAAAGGACGACCTGACTTTGCTACTTGCTCAAGTACTGGGAGTAAATCACGAATGTTGCTAACTTTTTTGTCAAACAAAAGGATGTATGGGCTTTCCAATACAGCAACTTGTTTTTCAGGTTGGTTAATAAAGTAAGGAGAGAGGTAACCACGATCAAACTGCATACCTTCAACAACTTCAAGCTCATCTTCCAATGACTTGCCATCTTCAACAGTAATTACACCCTCTTTACCTACTTTTTCCATGGCTTCAGCAATACGCTGACCAATGCTGTAATCACTATTAGCTGAAATTGAGCCAACTTGCGCGATTTCTTTAGTAGTTGTACAAGGCTTGCTAATCTTTTTGAGCTCTTCGATTGCCGCTGAAACTGCTTTGTCGATACCGCGCTTCAAATCCATAGGGTTATGGCCTGAAACTACATATTTCATACCTTCACGTACGATAGACTGAGCCAAAACAGTAGCGGTAGTTGTACCGTCACCAGCGATGTCAGCAGTTTTGGAAGCAACTTCCTTAACCATCTGAGCACCCATGTTTTGAAGTCGGTCTTTGAGTTCGATTTCCTTAGCTACGCTTACACCGTCTTTAGTAACGAGTGGGCCACCAAATGAACGCTCCATCACTACATTGCGACCTTTTGGTCCCAAAGTTGTTTTCACTGCGTTAGCGAGAATATTTACACCCTCAACCATCTTGGTACGGGCGCTATCTCCAAATACAACGTCTTTTGCTGCCATGATTGAATTCCTTTCTTAAACGCTCAATTACTTCTGAACAACAGCCATGATGTCTTCTTCGCGCATAACGAGAAGTTCGTCGACGCCGACTTTAACTGTTTGACCTGCATATTTACCAAACAACACGCGATCGCCAACTTTGACGTCAGGTGCATTTAACTTACCGCTGTCATCACGCTTGCCTGGGCCAACTGCCAATACTTCACCTTGATCAGGCTTTTCAGCAGCAGCATCAGGGATGATGATTCCGGAAGCAGTTTTTGATTCTTGATCTAAACGTTTAATGATTACGCGATCATGTAAAGGACGCAGATTCATTCCTTCTCCTAAGTTAGTAAGTGTTAACTAAATAAAATATCAATATAAATCAATGACTTGAATCCTCTTCATGCAAATACTAGGGGAAATAAATGCATTTATATCCTGTATTAGCACTCACATAGAGAGAGTGCTGATTATATAGGTCTAAATTCCGCGATTTCAAGGGGCAAATCGCCATAAATTCTTTAAGGAATTGGCCCCTATCTATACTTGTCGTCGGCAGCGCAAGTCGAGATTTTGGCAGAGCAACTTGAGATTCAACCACTGAGTACTATATGGCTTGGCGGGTTGCTGTGAAACTTACCCCCTCCAAAATGACTAAATTTCCACATTTTGTGTTTTTTAAAATATGCACGCCAGAACATTAATGGAGATTAAGTAAAACTCATTGCGAGATTTTTCATAAGCCATTGTTTCTATTGACTTTCATAATCTCAAGTTAAGTTGCAGGAAATAACTGCGACCACCCTGCACTCCCTTTGGCACATGGCTCTCAGAGCAATTTCTTTTGTTTGTTAAAAATTATGGGTAATCTTTTCCAAAAAATGACTGGCCGGGACCAAGCAAGGCACTTAGGTGGAATCAACATTTACGCAAAGCATTTTTAATAATCTTTAACTTTTGAACTACTAATAGATCCCTGCTAATTAGACAGCAGTCTGTACCATTAGTACTTTTAGTAAATAAGCATCCATCCATGTCCGAAGAACAACGCCGTCAACTCCAACAGCAACTCTGGATATTGCCAACACCCTTAGGGCCAAGATGGGGGCAGATGAGTTTCGGGACCATATCCTTGGGTCGTCCGTAACCCAACTTGAGATTTTTGCAGAGCAACTTGGGACTTAACCGCTAAGCGCTTTAATAGTGATAGCGGCAAGCAATAATAATCAATTGGTCTTTTTCAATTGCATAGACCAATCGATTAACATCATCAATACGCCGAGACCACAAGCCCGACAAATTTTCTTTTAGAGCCTCGGGCTTTCCAATACCGGCCTCAGGGTCGCGCATGGCATCTTTAATGAGTAAATTTATTCGTTTTAGCGTCCTCTTGTCTTGAGTTTGCCAATAAAGGTAATCTGACCATGCTGCATTTGTCCAAACCAACTTACTTCGCATCTACTAGGGCCTTAGACTTAGCTTGTCCTTTGCGATACTGCTCTAATGATCTTTCTAAATGCTTTACGTTTGCCGGGGATTTTAAAAGGTGGAATGTTTCCATCATGCTGTTATAGGTATCTAAAGACATAACAACGGCGTCTTCAGCATCTCTCCTAGAAATAATGGCTACATCGCAATCAGCTACCACCTGATCTATTACCTGCTTAAACTGATTTCTTGCGTCAGAAAAATTAATCACTCTCATTGCTAACTCCAATACTTGTCTTATATGTTGTACAAGTTTACATGAGTTTTAACAAATAATCTCAAGTTGCCTTGCGGATTTAAGGAATAAGCTCTTTGCGAGATTTTTTGTAACTTTCTGATTTACAAGGAATATAGGGTCCGGACTTCAATTACCGACAACATCACGGCAATTACTTTGAATATTGAGGAATAAATCCGATCTTTGCTAAAAAAATAGTCCCAAATATCTAAAGCTAGGGCTTTGGGGTTATCTAAAACAGGATTTCTTCCTAGGCGCCAACTTTCTTATCCAGAGGTAAATACCAGCTGAAATTTACCCTCTTTACATACCCCGCTTAACAAAGTCCTTAAGAGACTCTAGATCTGGAATTTGTATTGAGAGCTTTGTCACATTAGAAATTAATCCCTGTTCAGCCATCCATCCTAAAGCTCTACTAATTGTCTCGAACTTAACGTCCATCATCAAACCCATATCTTCACGTTTAAAAAGCGGAGCGACAATAAATGCATCACGTTTTTTAGCCAATTGAAGAAGAAATCTTGCTAATCTAATTTCAATTCTTCCAGTATTAATTTCTGAAAACCAAGCCTCAGCCTGAGAAAGCGCCTCACCCCATTTCTTTACTATTTGGCGATGTAACCGAGGCGATTCCCCTCCCAAGTCTGTAAGAATAATTTTAGGAATCCTGCAGGCTCTAGCATTGGTCAACGCAAAAGCTGCATGTTTATAGCAATCATTCAGCAATGACTCCATCCCAAATAGATCCCCAGGCCTAACCAGGCGAACAATACGCGAGGTTCCATCAGGATTGCTATGTAATAACTTAATATATCCTTCGCGCAAGGTATAAACATACTGAGCATCATCTCCCTGCAAATAAATCTCAGCGTTTGCTTCAAAACTTAAATCATCTATAGGCGCATGGATTTTAGAAAAATCTTCTTCATTTAGATCGGCGAATAAAACCGAACTACGAATGGTGCAAGCCTCGCAATCACTATTTCCTTGCCATGCATTTTTTATCTCGATTTTTTTCATACTCATTAAATTAGAGGGCTAAAAATTATTTTAAATTTATTGTTTGCAGTAATGTGCATATAACAATTCAATTATTTGCAAAGCAACGAGATTGCTAATTGAATAATAAATATTTTTTCCTTCACGCCTAGAAGAAATCAATTTCCCCTCTCTTAGCACCCCTATTTGCTGAGATAAGGTTGGCTGCCGTATACCCGTCGCCTCCTCGAGCTCTCCCACATTCTTTTCCCCGCCGCTAAGTTGGCACAGCAAAATCATGCGATTTTTATTTGCAATTGCCCTAGTCAGGCTATAAGCTTTTGCAAGGGATTTTTCCATTTTTCGGGGGTTTATTGCCATTGCTTTTATGCTCACAATACGTTGAGTGGGATCTTTAAATAAGAGTTGCCATTATCTTCCTGTGGTGGCATTCCTCCCGCTCTAATGTTAATTTGAATAGCAGGAAGTATTAGCATCGGCATATCCAAAGTTTTATCTCGCGCCGTTCTCATCTCAACAAATTCTGCTTCACTAATTCCGTCGTGAATATGAATATTTTTAGCCCTTTGTTGACCAATAGTTGTTTCATACGAAATTAGCCTATCAGTTGGAGGATAGTCATGACACATAAATAACCTAGTTTCAGCCGGTCTATCCAAAATCTTTTGAATTGAGCGATACAAAGCCGTTGGATTTCCACCGGGAAAATCACATCGCGCCGTTCCCACATCTGGCATAAAAATCGTATCACCGACAAAAATAGCATCACCTACTTCATAAGCAACACAAGCTGGAGTGTGTCCAGGTACAAAAATTACTTTAAATTTTAAGTTGCCAAATTTAATTTCTTCATTTTCATTCAGCAAGATGTCAAATTGGGAACCATCTGCCTTAAAAGACTCCTCAAGATTAAAAATACTTTTAAAAACCTTTTGCACCTCTTGTATTTTTTTTCCAATAGCAATTTTTCCACCCAGCTTTTCCTGAAGATATGGGGCAGCAGTCAGATGATCAGCATGTGCATGCGTTTCTAAAATCCACACTATCCTTAGTTGATTCTCATTAACAAATTTAATGACCTCATCTGCCGACCCCTTAGAGGTACGGCCAGATTTTTGATCGAAGTTCAATACGGGATCAATAATGATTGCTGGCGAACCAACTGATTCATAAACTACATACGTTACTGTCCATGTATCCTTATCAAAAAAACCTTTAACTATTGGCTTCAACTAAGAACTCCGTTCAATTTTATTATTTACCTAATCATATTATATTTATATATATAATAAATCAATGGATATCCACCTATTAATCGCACCCTCCTTAGGGGTAGTTGTCGGACTTCTAATGGGCCTAACTGGGGCTGGCGGTGGAATAATCTCAGTGCCACTACTGATCTTTTTCTTTGGACTGGAGGTAAATGAGGCTGCTCCAGTTGGATTAACTGCTGTCGCTATATCTGCAGGGCTTGGCGCCATCTTAGGCTTCAAAGAAAAAATACTTCGCTATAAGGCTGCAGTCCTCATGGGATGTTTTGGCTTAACTTTATCGCCCTTAGGTTTGTGGCTTTCACATAAAATTCCCAATACGCCATTAATATTCTTGTTCTGCATCGTTTTAATGCTTGTCGCCTTCCGCACTTACATGAATGCCGTTCATGAACTTAAGGGCAATATTAAGCATAAGCGCCGACCACCACATTGCCAACTCCATCAATCAATTGGGAAATTAATATGGACCGTGCCTTGCGCAAGATCACTGATGTTCTCTGGCGCATTAGCTGGTTTTCTTTCGGGATTACTTGGGGTTGGCGGGGGCTTCATCTTAGTGCCCGCCTTAAAAAAATTTACAGACTTACCAATGAAATCCATAGTTGCCACCTCTTTGGGGGTATTAACCATTGTCTCTACGGGGAGTGCTTTTTTAGCAATAGCATCAGGGGGCATGAAATGGGCTATAGCCATGCCGTTTATTGCAGGATCAGCAATAGGACTATTGATTGGCAAGAAACTTGTTAAACATATTCATGGAGCCCATCTTCAGCAGATTTTTGCAGCGCTTACTTTTTTGGTTGCACTAGGTCTTATTTATAAAATA
>Ga0364914_10007_pt1 | contig 90777 bp, 66 predicted proteins | sample ExccelJu500001D3_3_FD_206954 | JGI IMG/M metagenome (GOLD analysis project Ga0364914, IMG submission 206954) | Enriched cells from Trout Bog Lake Hypolimnion, Wisconsin, USA - BchlTB.June25.5000.01.D3 | ecosystem: Environmental > Aquatic > Freshwater > Lake > Hypolimnion/Profundal zone | place... | reverse complement strand
ATTGACGAACCGGGGGGAAGCGGCTGGAAGGCTGTCAACCAGCTGGTTCAGCTTGGATTGATTTCGAAGGAGATAAATCCGGAAGTTATGATTTATACCGATGGCGGAGGTGAACTTCCCATGTTCCAGGCGATGGCCAAATGCCTCGATATCTGGAGCCCAACAATCGACTGGGTCGCCGATAAAACACCGGAGATGAATGTGATGCGCGCAAAAGGGAAATTCCTCTGGTCGTATAATTGTTCCTATGCTTCATCCCGCCCTGTTGGTCCGAACATCAAAAATATCAACCTCATCTATGAATTCCGCACCGCTGCCCTTCTGGCTTTAAGAAACGGAGTATCCGGAATCGGATTCTGGTGCTACAATTTATCTGGCGAGAATCCGTGGTCAAGGATCAAACTGGAGTATAACCTTGTTTATCCCGGGATTTCCAAATCGATCACCAGCCGACGGTGGGAAGCCGTCCGCGAAGGGATCGAAGATTACCGGATCCTCGCTGCCCTGAAAAAATACCTGAGCCCGCAGGTGAATTCGGATGCAGAAGTCCGTAAAAGCATTGAGCATTTGATTAATATCAGCCTGCCGGAGCTGGTTGACCCCGGATACCAGGCCATGAAACTGGGACAGTCACGCGAGGTTTTCGATCGGGTTTGCAGTGAATCAAAGATGGATGCTTTCAGAAATGAGATGATGGCGTGCGTTAAATCGGTGACTGCTGAAGAGAAAGAGCAAACGTCTGCTGACAAGCTTGGATTTCCAAAAGGAAAGAAGGTTTTACTCCTTCATTGCGATGATATCGGGATGTGCCTCGAGGCTAATGCCGCAGCGATCCATTACCTTGGAGGCGGTTTTCTCCATTCCGCGGCAGTAATGATGCCCTGTCCCAATGCAGAAGCGATGATCGCATGGGCAAAAAATCATCCTGACGAAGATATCGGACTCCATCTTACCCTTACCAGTGAATGGGATCATTACCGCTGGGGACCGGTATCTGACCCGGCAAAAGTCCCCGGCTTAATTGATCCGGAAGGAAAACTATGGCACGAAGTTCCTGATGTAATCATCCATGCTTCAGACAAAGAAGTTGAAACTGAGATCCGTGCACAAATTGACAAGTCGATAGCTCTGGGATACCGGCCAGGCCATATCGATACCCATATGGGAACCTTATACGAATCTGTCAGGTTTGTTAAAGTCTTTCTGAAAGTTGCTGAGGAGTACCATATTCCGGCTAATATCATCAATGTTTCAAGCCCTGAGATAGCCGAAAATTTCAAAAAAGCTTCCGGCTATCCGCTTCCTGACGGGGTGATCAATCAGATTGGTGAATACAAACTGCCAAAACTGGATAATTTCACCAGTGTCCCGGAAGGTCCAACCTATGAAGCGAAACGGGATAATTTCTTCAAAATGGTGAAATCGTTACAGGCAGGGTTAACGGAAATTATTTTCCACCCGTCAGTAGCCTCCGAAAACATGAAGACAATCACCGGGACATGGCAGCAACGGGCCTGGGAGGCTGAATTGTTTGCAGATCCGGCTGTCATTCAATTTTTTAAAGATGAGGGAATTATCCTCACAAACTGGAAAGAGATTATGAACCGATTCGAAAATAAAAACTAATGGACCATTCAAACCGAATACTTTCTGTAGATATTTTCCGGGGACTTACCATGGCCCTTATGATTATGGTGAATTATCCCGGGTCATGGGGCTACATGTATGCTCCGCTTGTCCATTCCGAATGGAACGGTACCACCCCAACCGATTTCATCTTCCCATTCTTTATTTTTATCGTTGGAGTTTCGGTGGCCCTCTCCTTTTCCAAACAGATGGCAGCTTCCAAACCAACCACAGAGATGGTAAAGAAAATACTGATTCGGGGCTTAAAAATTTACCTGATCGGACTCTTTCTGCATTATTTACCGGACCTCGATTTCAGCCGTATCAATCTGTTTGGGGTTTTGCAACGAATTGCAGCCGTATATGTCGTTTGTGCCCTTCTTTTCATCTATACCAGCTGGAAAACACAGGCTTATATCATTGGAGGAATACTTGTTATTTACTGGATTACCATGAACTTTATTTCCACCGATGCATTTAGCGCCGGCACCATAGAACAGGGTGTCAACTTTGCGGCATGGGTGGACCGGCTGATTTTCCCGGTTAATATGATCGGGAAACATGGATGGAGTGCAGAAGGTTTTTACAGTACATTCCCTGCAATTACCACAGGAATTACCGGCATGTTGGCCGGCCGGTTAATTCTGACCCGGAAAATTACAGAAAACACCATAATCTGGCTTTTCATCGCCGGGGTGGCAGGTGTACTTGTCGGATCAATCTGGGGTTGGCAATTCCCGATCAACAAAAAGATATGGTCAAGTTCTTATGTCCTGTTTACTTCTGGCTGGGCATCGATAGCGTTGGCATCTTCTCTTTGGATCATTGATCTCTTAGGCTATAAAAATAACATGATCTCCAGGATTGGTATTATCTTTGGAAGCAATGCCATCGCCATTTATGTGGTGGCAGATATCTTCCAGACCATCTACCAATACACACACATTCAGGACCTGGTATATGACGGATTGATTAATCATGGGATTGCGGCGATCAATGCTTCGCTGGTCTGGTCAATCTTTTCAGCAGCCTCCTGCTTTTTAGTGGCTTTTATACTTTACAGGAAGAAATGGTTTATTAAGGTTTAATAAAAATATACAAATGGCTGCTAAAACACGACTTCTTATACCTGTGATTTTCATTTGCGGTGCATGCTGCCAGCCACCCAAATCTGCTGAAAAAGTTACGGGGAAGGAGGGAGATATCCGCATTATTCAACTCGATCCGACACATGGCCATGCTGCAGCCGCTCAAAGCGATCAGATCGACAGGATCGATACCAATGTTTATGTGTATGCCCCTGTTAAGGAGGATGTGACCCCTTATTTTCAGCAGATCAACGCCCTGAATACCCGTAAAATACACCCGACCAGATGGCATGAGGTCTCTTATTTTGGGAAAGACTATCTTGAGAAAATGGCAGCGGAAAAAAAGGGGAATGTTGTGGTTCTTGCGGGTAATAACCGGCTTAAGATTGACTACATCGAACAATCAGTCAATGCGGGGATGAACGTTTTCTCGGACAAGCCAATGGTAATCAACCAGGCTGGTTTTCGGCGACTAGAAAAGGTTTATCAGCTGGCACAAGATAAAGGACTTTTGATGTTTGATATGATGACGGAGCGGTACAGCCTGATTAACAGGGTTCAGAGGTCGCTGATGCAGGATACGTTGTTATTCGGTAAGCTTCTGCCGGGAACGGCGGATCACCCTTCAGTTATGGAGTCAAGCGTTCATCATTTCTACCGTGGAGGAAAAGGGACTCGCCCCGCCTGGTATTTTGATGTATTACAACAAGGCGAAGGGATTGTGGATGTAACGACCCACCTTATTGACCTTACTTTCTGGAAAATGTTTCCTGACAAAGTTATTGATTACCAAAAAGATATTAAAGTTCTAACCGCAAATCGTTCGTCAGTTGTTCTTACAGGAGCGGAATTTTCAGCGGCAACCTCCTTATCGGCTATCCCGTCATCCCTCACCCAATACATGAAGGATTCCACCCTCGAGGTATATGCAAACGGAAGCATCACCTACCTTTTGAATGGTGTTTATACCGAGGTAAAGGTTCAATGGCGACCTGCAACACCTCCGGATGGTAACGATCTGAGGAATGCCTTTGCCGGAGGAACCAGGAGCAAATTACTGATTATGCAGGAGTACGGACAAAAACAGCCCTTTCTTTGTATCCAAAAGGCTGGTAAAATATCGGGGCACGAATTCAGGATTCAACTTGAGAAATCGATTTCCAGACTTCAAACTGAATACCCCGGAATTTCATTCGCTGAAAAGTCAAATATGTTTCAAATTGTTATACCTTCGGAATTGGAAAACGCAAACGATCCAACCTTCAAGGTATTCATCAACTATCTGGAAAATAAAGATATGCCTAAATGGGAGGTGCCGAATACGTTGGCAAAATACTATATCACCACGACCGCTTTGGAAATGGCAAAAGGGAAAAATTAACCATATAATCTGAGAAACCATGACAACAAGACGTGAATATATTAAAATGACGGCGGCAGGATCTGCGGCAATTGCAGTCGGGGGAATTCTTCCGGGATTCAGCGCACGCAGTTATAACCGGATTGCCGGAGCAAACGAACGGGTTCGGTTGTCCTCCATCGGGGTAAATTCACGGGGTCATTCACTCGCCCAGAACTTTTCAAAAATGGGAACCTGTGAAGTTGTTCATGTTTGTGATGTTGATTCGAGGGCCATTGAAAAATGCTGTAATCGTGTTGAAAAGATAACCGGTCATAAACCGGCTGGATTTCAGGATTTCAGGAAATCACTGGAAAGTCCGGATGTCGATGCTGTCGTTATTGCCACTCCCGATAACTGGCATGCACCAGCCGCAATGCTTGCCATGAAAGCGGGGAAGCATGTCTATCTCGAAAAGCCATGCAGCTATGCTCCGGCAGAGGGAGAGATGCTCGTTCAGGGTGCAGTAAAATACAACAAGGTAATGCAGATGGGAAACCAGCGCAGATCATGGCCTAACGTCGTTCAGGGGATCCAGGAACTTAAGGAGGGTATCATCGGCAGGGTCTACTTTGCTAAAGGTTGGTATGCCAATAACCGTGCTTCAATCGGTATTGGCAAAGAAGCTCCCGTACCTTCATGGCTTGACTGGGATTTATGGCAGGGACCGGCAACGCGAATGCCTTACAAAGACAATTATGTGCATTACAACTGGCATTGGTTCTGGCATTGGGGCACCGGTGAGGCACTCAACAATGGGACCCATATGGTCGATCTGATGCGTTGGGGACTGGGAACCGATTATCCCTCAAAGGTCAACTCAACGGGTGGACGCTACCGTTTTCAGGATGACTGGCAAACTCCTGACACGCAGGTAATCAGCATGGAATTTGACAATAATACTGCGCTGACCTGGGAAGGACGCAGCTGTAATCCGCATAACAATGAAGGTGCCAGTGTTGGGGTAACCTTTTACGGTGAAAAAGGGACATTGGTCACCCAGGGCGGAAATGACTATACCATCTTTGGATTAGACGATAAGGTAATTAAGAGTGTCAAAAGTGATGTAAAGGTTGATTCTTCGAATCTTATGAATCCCGGAGAAACACTTGATTCACTGCATCTTCAGAATTTTCTCGATGGAATATCCAAAGGTATGGCACTGAATTCGGGGATCAACAGCGGGCATAAGAGCACCTTGCTCGTCCAATTGGGTAATATCTCCCAGCGGGTTGGCAGGACTTTGTATACTGATCCAAAAAACGGACATATCCTCAACGATCACGGCGCCTTCAAATTATGGTCGCGGGAATACGAAAAAGGGTGGGAAATGACTTTGTAGGTTACAGACAAAAAATAATATATCGCATTTTAACTCTTTGCGACTTAGCGGTTTTGCGAGGGATAAAAAGAAAAATCACGCAAAGACGCCGAGGCGCCAAATTTGAAAATTGTAAATCAAGAATTTAAAAATCAGAAGTTACTTCAATAAATAATTCCCGTTAGCTAGTTCTTTTGTAATTGAATTAATTGATTAGAAAAAATGTTAATAATTTAGAATAGTAAAAATGAAAATAGTAGTACTGGATGGATATACCTTAAACCCGGGCGATCTGAACTGGGAAGGTCTTGAAAAAACTGGAGAATTAACCGTTTATGACCGGACGGAGAAAGAGGCCGCTCAGATCATCAGGGCCATTGGTTCGGCTGAAATAATCTTTACGAATAAAACACCTTTATCGAAAGAGGTCCTTGAGCAGGCTCCATCGGTAAAGTATATCGGTGTGCTTGCAACCGGCTATAATGTAGTAGATACTGATGCGGCCAAAAACCTGGGGATAACGGTTACCAACATCCCAACTTACGGAACCACAGCCGTTGCCCAATTTACCTTCGCGCTGATTCTCGAACTATGCCATCATGTGGGAGACCACAGTCAGGCAGTTCAAAACGGGGCTTGGAGTAACTGTCCCGATTTTTGTTTCTGGAATACACCGCTGATCGAACTGGCCGGAAAAACGCTGGGAATCATGGGTTTCGGCCGCATTGGTCAGGCAACAGCACATGTTGCGATGGCTTTTGGTATGAAGGTGCTCTATCACGATGTCAACAAAATCAGTGGAATCAACGGAGATCAATTCCATTTTGCGGAGCTTGATGACCTTTTTGCAAACAGTGACATCATCAGTTTACATTGTCCGCTTTTTGAAAGCACTAAGGGGATTATCAATAAAGATAATATTGCCAAAATGAAAACCGGGGCAATGATCATCAATACCTCACGCGGACCTCTGGTCGTTGAAAAAGATCTTACAGAAGCACTGAACAGCGGGAAACTGGCAGGTGCTGCGCTGGATGTTGTTTCGACCGAACCTATCCAAATGGACAGTGAATTATTCAAGGCAAAGAATTGCCTGATCACCCCTCATATTGCCTGGGCCCCAAAAGAGTCAAGGTCAAGACTGATGAATACTGCAGTAGAAAACCTGAATGCTTTCCTGAAGGGCACGCCACAAAATGTGGTAAACGCATAAAAATAAATTAAGTTGGGACATGTCAATCGGGATACCCACTAAATCGATAGCGCCTTAAATAAACACTTCGGTGCGTTGCACCTTATATTCTGTATGTTACAATCAATTCTACAAATATTTCACAATGTTGGTGCTACACATTCAACCCATGGTGCAGCGTACCGGAATATTTGTAGATCCTGTATACTCGCATGCAGGGAGGTGCAAAGCACCGGAACTATTATTGATAAGTTATAACGTATAAAATAACGATGAAATACCATGTTACCATTAAGTGAATTACTAAAACTCAAACGCTGGAATACCCCGACCATTTACAATGGATGGGAGCAGATTACCAAAAGAGCCCGGACTTCAGGGTTTAACCTGGAAGAGACCAAAGATTTCATGCCTGAATTCGGGCCGATGATCGGTTATGCGGTGACTGTCACTATTAAACCCTCAACTCCGGGCTCAAACCCGAATGCATGGGCCGAATACCGTGATTATATCGCCTCCTTGCCTGGTCCTAAAATCATTGTGATGCAGGACCTGGATAAACCCAATGTCATTGGCTCATTCTGGGGCGAAGTTAGCGCCAACAGCCATAAATCACTCGGTTGTGTTGGGGTTATCGTCGACGGAGCAATCCGTGACCTTGATGAGATGAAGAGTGCTGGATTCAAGGCCCTTGCACGCCGGTTATGTGTAGGTCATGCCTATGCTGCACCGATTAGCTGGGGGGAACCTGTTGAAGTGTTTGGAACCAAAGTAAATCCGGGCGATCTGATTCATGCCGACAAACACGGATTTCTGATTATCCCGGAAGAAGACCAGCCACGAATCCTTGAGGCATCGCTCTTTATGGATAATAATGAGTGTGATACAGTCATCAAGGCAGCCCTGAAATTTGATGAAGTTGAGGAGCAAATCAAAATTGCCGGCACTATGAACAGTGCTGCAAAAGCGTTTGGGCAGGCAGCCGTGGCTGCCCTGGGCAAGGAAGGAGAATGGGAATAATGGTAGGACAAGAATTCAGAGACGCATTGCGTTTTGGAAAAAATGTGTACGGCACCATGATCACCTCAGCATCTCCCAAGATGTTTGATGTGATGCTGAGCCTGAACCTCGACTATGTCTTTTTTTGCGACGAGCATGTCGCTTATAACCCCGAAACCCTGAGTTGGATGTGCCGTGCCTACAAAGCTGCAGGAATCAACCCGATTGTCCGGATCCTAGAGCCCGATCCGTTTATGGCAACCAGGGCACTGGATGCAGGTGCCGGTGCCATTCTGGTACCTTATACCGAAAAAATTGAGGATGTATATAACCTTGTCGGGGCAGTGAAATACCGTCCTCTGAAAGGTGAGAAGCTAAAACGGCTTCTCTATGGCAAGGAGAAACCAACCCCTGAACTCGAGGCATATCTGAAGAACCACAATAAAAACCATACACTGCTGATCAATATTGAAAGCCCTGCAGGGGTAGCCAATATGGAGGAGTTCTTCGCCATTCAGTCAGTGGATGGTCCCGGTGTGGATGGAATCGTCATAGGACCTCACGACTTGTCAACCTCGTATGATATGCCGGAACGATACATGAGTAAGGAGTTTCTCGAACTGAGTTGCGGGATTATCAAAAAAGCCAGGGAATTTGGCGTTGCGGCCGGGGGACATAACGGTTCCAGAGGGACCCTGGATCTCCAGATGGAGTGGGCCAAAGCAGGTGCAACAATTATCATGCATAGCTCCGATATGTTCCATTTTGCAGACAAGATGCAGGACGATTTAAATCGACTCAAAGAGGTCAAAGGGGATAAAACAAATACTGAACGATCAACCGAAAGTATATAGTTACCTTCTTTAACCACAGAGTAACGCAGAGTTCCGCACTGAGTTTTCTTAAATTATCGAATTATGAAAATTAACCTAATTACTGAAATGATTTTGCGCACTGTCGTTTGGGAGCTTAAATCAGTTGAAGCATTCACGGATGTATATATTGCACAGGTATTAACTTACCTGATATTATCCGGGTGCAAAATTGGTTTGCTTCTTAATTTTAATGTCCATCGTTAAAGAATGGGATAAAGCGTCTTGCCAATTAATTAACTCATGCAACTCTGTGCCACACTCTGTGAAACTCTGTGGTATAAATTTAGACATAAATGAAAAATCAATACCTGTTCATTTTACTTCTATTCCTGACCTTTGCCTGTACCAACTCAACTTCTATTCATTTGGTAGCAAATGGAATAAGCAAATATTCCATCATTATACCTCTAAAGTCGAATGACCAGGAGAACCGTGCTGCATCTTTGCTGCAAAAATACGTCAAACAGGTATCCGGGTGCGAACTGCCCATTACCAGCAACCTAAAAACCGGACAAAAGGGAATTTTCATCAAGGAAACTACTGGACTGCACTATGATGGCTACCGGATCAGGAGTACTGAAGATGGTTCGGTGACCATCCTGGGTGGCAAACGGAAAGGATGCGTGTACGGCGTTGTTACAATTCTCGAGACCTACCTGGGTTGTCATTTGTACAGCCCCACTTTTAAGGTAATCCCGGCAAGTAAAAATCTAAAACTTCCATTAATCAACCTTGCCGACTCGTCTGTGAATAATTACCGGATTGTGAATTATTTCTCCCAGGCTTACCAAAACGACGAAGACCTCATGGACTGGAACCGGCTCTTTAGCCGTTACATCTTTGCCTCACACTCGTTCAATTGGTTGGTACCCTGGGAAACCTACTTCAAAGCCCACCCGGAATACTATGCCTTAAGGGAGGGTAAACGAATGCCAACCCAGCTCTGTCTTACTAATCCTGAGGTTCTGAAAATTGCCATTGAGAAGCTGAGAAAGGAGATGGCTGCCAATCCCACACAGATTTACTGGTCGGTTGCCCAGAACGATTATGGCAATCCCTGCCTGTGTGATAAATGCCTTAAAATTGAACAGGAAGAGAAGAGTCAATCCGGACCGTTAATCCGCTTTGTCAATCAGGTAGCCAAAGAGTTTCCGGATAAGATGATCTGCACATATGCCTATAATTATACCCAGTCGGCTCCGGCAATAACAAAACCGATTGATAATGTGCATATTACTCTTTGTTCGATTGAAACAGACCGGAGCAGGCCAATTGCGACGGATACCTCGAAAGCTGCGAAGCAGTTCGTGAAAGATATTGCTGACTGGGGAAAAATCTGCAAGCATATGGCCACCTATGACTACACGATTAACTATCATCACTTTATCTCGCCCCATCCAAACTTATTCGTGCTGCAACCTAATATTCAACTTTTTGTAAAGAATAATGTCTTTGATCATTACCAACAGTCAGATATTGCCGAGGGACATGAATTCGTTGAACTACGGTTACACCTGATTTCAAAACTGCTGTGGAACCCGAATATCGATGTTTCGGCAACGATGGATCAGTTCCTCAACGGATTTTATGGCGGTGCAGCCCCCTGGATCCGGAAATACATCGACGAGCTTCAAAAAGATATGGTAAACTCAGGGGATAGGCTTAATATCTTCGGCCCCCCGTCTATTCATCAAAATACCTATCTGACCGCTGAGAACCTTGAAAAATACAGCGGTTATTTCGATCAGGCAGAAGCGGTGGCTCATAATGACACCACTTTTTTGCACCATGTCGAAGTCGCACGCCTGCCGCTTAGTTATGCCATCCTTGAAATTGGGAAAACAAATATTGTCGGTCCCCGGGGGTGGTGGGATAACTCAGGAACGGTAAGATCAAAAAAAATGGATGCCATCCTGGATAACTTTTACGCAGTCATGACGCGTGAAAAGATCGGTGTAATGAGCGAACACAATCTTACAGCCAGGGCCTATTACGACATGAGCAGGCAAACCGCCGGTAAAGTTTATGTGCAAAACAACTTCGCCTTCCATAAGCGGGTGGTCCCGGACCCGATGCCGAATTCGATGAATAAATACAACCATGCCGATTTGTCCCTGCTCACCGACGGGGGAATCGGTGACCTGAATCAATCCAAACCCGCCTGGATCGGATGGGAGACAGACCATCTCGAACTGAACATTGACCTTGACACCCTCCTGAATGCCTCAACCGTCGAAATGACTACACTGTGGGATACCGATGCCCGGCGAATCCTCCATCCTTCTTTAATCGAGTGCCTGGTCTCTGATCAAAAAGAGAAGGGGTTTGTTCCGGTTGGAAAAATTGAAATAAAAGGGAACCAGACCAATGAAAAAAATATCCGTACGCATATCTTTAAAATCCCCGGGAATACAAAACCTTTCCGCTATGTCAAGCTGAAAATGTCCGGAAACAAGTTTATGCCGGCTCCCTACCCCACCGTGGGACAAAACGCCCAGATCTACATAAGTGAAATTTCTGTCAATAAATAATTTAAGCCATTAAAGATCCATGGAAACGCGAAGATCCTTTCTCCGAAATGTGAGTGCCGGTTCTGCAATTACTGCCTTGACCTTTTCCTCTGCGGGAACAATGGCGGCAAACCTGTTATCCGGGGTGCCAGGGGATGAAAAGCCGATCCGGATCGGAATTATCGGAGCCGAAAATTCGCATACTATTGGGTATGGCAGGCTGTTTAATATCGACAAGCTTTTCCCGGGAGTTGAACTCAAATATGTCTGGGGAGAAACGGAGGAATTTGCGCGGGTGGCTATGCTGAAAGGGCAAATCCCCAATAGGGTAAAAGATCCTTTGGAGATGCTCGGCAAGATTGATGCCCTGATTGTCGACCACCGACATCCCAAATTTCATCTGAAAGCGGCGGAACCATTTGTAAAGGGAGGAATCCCGACTTTTATTGACAAACCTTTTTGCTACCGGGTGGCTGAAGGTAAGGAATTTCTGGAAATGGCCCGCCACGCAGGTACGCCAATATCTTCTTACAGTTCTGAAGCGCACAAAGCCGGAACTTTCGATATCCGGAAACAGGTGGAATCGATGGGAGCAATCTCTCATGTGGTCATTAGCGGCCCCGCTGACCTGGAATCACCCTATGGCGGAGTATTCTTCTACGGGATTCATATGGTACAACCTTTGATGTATATTTTCGGTGACGATATCCGAAGAGTACGCATCACCCGAAGCGGCAAAAATACCACAGCAACCCTGGTTTTCGGAAACGAAATGATGGCCACACTTATTTTCAAAACCCTTTCGTATGGCTGGAGAACCTTCGCCGAGACCAAAGAGGGGACTGTAGAACTAAAGTCGCGCATCGAAGAACCTGTTCCCGGGAAGAATTATACCGATATGGTCGAAATGTTTCGAACCGGTAAGGAGCCCTTGACGCACCAAAGCATTCTCAAGTGTGTTGCCGTTCTGGAAGCGCTTGAACATTCGGCCGCTAATGAAGAATGGACTGAGGTTAGCATTTAGCCACAATAAATTTAATGAGATGAAACCACGCCTACACTTTAGAATTTGTCAATTAATACTTTTTTGTTTAATGATAATTGTGAATAATTCGATGGCCCAAACCAAAGTCGAAGGATTATTGTACCTGACCCAGAAACCGGTCTCGGTCGAGATCCAGAATGGAAAAATCGTACGGGTCAAACAAATTGAAAAGCTTTCGGACGAAAAACACCCGGTTTACATTGCACCGGGGTTGATTGATTCCCAGGTCAATGGTTTTGCAGGTGTTTCTTTTTGCTTTGGTGGCGGACAGCTTTCAAAGGAAGGAATTCTGAAGGCGACCAGTGAGCTTTGGAAAAAGGGGGTGACCACCTATTTCCCAACGCTCACAACCAACAGCCATGAGGTAATGCTCCGCAACTTCGCACTGTTGGCTGCAACAAAGAACAATAAGGATTTAAATGGATCGATCGCGGGATATCACCTTGAAGGACCTTATATCTCTCCCATCGACGGCTATCGGGGCGCCCACCCGTTAAAATATGTGCACAACCCCGACTGGAAGGAATTCTCTGAACTCTATGAAGCATCAGGCAGAAACATCAAAACCATAACCCTTGCGCCCGAACTGGAAGGTGCCATGGAGTTCATACGGAAATGCAGGGAGTTGGGGGTCATTGTTGCAATCGGGCATCACAATGCCAATAAAGCAATCGTCGATGAAGCCGTTTTGAACGGCGCCCGAATTTCTACCCACCTTGGAAACGGGTGTGCCAATACCATTAATCGTCATCTGAATCCACTTTGGCCTCAACTAGCTAACAATCAGCTTATGGCAAGCATCATTTGCGACGGGTTCCATCTCAGGGATGAAGAGGTTGCCGTATTTTACAAAGTGAAGGGACCGGATCAAACAATTATCATCTCGGATGTTACAAGTTTTGCTACATTGCCTCCGGGTGAATACAAAAATGATGATGGTGAGACCATCGAACTTACCAATGAGGGGATGCTCCGTTTACCAGTTCAGAATGTACTTTATGGTTCAGCCTCTCCCATCTCGAGGGGAGTCGCCCGGATCATGAAAATCACCGGATGTTCGCTGGGCGAAGCAATTCAGATGTCCACCACAAACCCCGCGAAACTTTACGGGTTAAACGACCGGGGAATTCTGGCTCCCGGGAAACGTGCCGATCTGATTCTCTTTGAAGTCAGAGATACGGATCTGGTGATCAGAAAAACCTATGTAGAGGGAAAACTGGTTTATGAAAAAGAGGATTAGGCTTTTGGAATGCAGCCTATTAGCCTAAAATAAAAATATTATCAACAACCCACATGACTCACTTTACTGACAAAATCGGCACCTATCGCTACCGGATTCTGGCGCTGGTGTTTATGGCAACTACGATCAACTACTTCGACCGCAGCATTGTAGGGGTCATGGCGCCGACCCTGCAAAAATTATTCGACTGGTCCAACAAGGATTATGCCGCAATCATGGTCTCATTCAAAATAGCCTATGGCATAGGGCTTTTGTTCATGGGCGGTGTGATTGATAAACTAGGGACCAAAATAGGATATACCCTCTCGATTGTTATCTGGAGTATATTTGGAATGCTGCATGCTGTAATCAGGCCTGCATTCAGCTTAATCGGGTTTATCACCGCCCGCTTTGGACTTGGGATTGGAGAATCGGGAAATTTTCCGGCAGCGATCAAAACGGTAGCGGAATGGTTTCCTAAGAAAGACAGGGCATTTGCGACCGGGATCTTTGATGCTTCGACAAGCGTCGGAGCAATTTTAGCCCCGTTTATTGTCGGAGCGATAGTTTCAGTCGAAGGAGATAACTGGCAGATTCCCTTCCTTTTTACAGGTCTTTTAAGCGCATTATGGGTATTCCTCTGGATCAGAACCTATCAAAAACCGGAGGAACATCCTAAACTTTCCACAAAGGAACTGGCCTACATCAACAGCGATTCGACGGAGGAGAACCTCGGGAAAATTCCTTGGATAAAACTTTTTCCCAAAAGGGAGACCTGGGCATTTGCCTTAACGACGATCACTGACGGAGTCTGGTGGTTTTATCTGTTCTGGGGAGCTAAATTCCTGGCCGAGCAGTTTGGGGTAGATATAAAAAATATTGGCCCCCCCTTCCTGATCATTTTCATCATGGCCGATGCAGGTAGTCTTTTAGGTGGATTTACTTCCGGAGCCCTGATCAAACAAGGGTGGTCGATCAATAAAGCCCGGAAAATAACCATGCTGGTTTGTGCCATTCTGATCCTGCCCGTCTCATTTGTCCCGGTGATTGCGAGTAAATGGGTGGCTGTATTTTTAATCGGCCTGGGTGCGGCTGGTCACCAGTCATGGTCGATAAACAGCTATACCCTCGTCCCGGATGTCTTCCCCAAAAAAGCGATTGCCTCGGTAATTGGAATCGGGAAGATGGTAGGTGTGGCCGTTGCCATCCTGGCAGATATTGCCTTGGGTGCGGTTTTGGACAAGGCTGGCAATTCGGGCTATTTCTGGGCCTTTGTCATTGCAGGACTCTCTTACCTGACGATTTTAGGGTTTGTCCATCTACTCATGCCAAAGATGACACCGTTGGATGACAATCTGAATTACATACATTAAATCATTCTTTTAACAACAAAATACCATGGAATTAATCATTTCTGAAACCAAGCAGGAACTTGGCAAAGTGGCAGCCCAAAAGGGTGCAGAACTTATTCGTAGAGCTATCCTTCAGAAGCGAGAGGCAAATATCATTGTCGCCACCGGTGCTTCCCAGTTTGAGATGCTCAGCGAACTGGTCAGGGAAGATGTCAACTGGTCAGTGGTAACCGGGTTTCACCTGGACGAGTATATTGGCATATCCGATCAGCACCCGGCTTCTTTTCGCAAATACCTCAAAGAGAGATTCGTGGATCTTATCCCAATCAAAGAATTCAATTATGTAAATGGGGAGACTGACCCTCATGCAGAATGTGCCCGGTTAGGGGAAATAATCCGTAACCATCCAATTGATGTGGCATTTGTGGGTATTGGGGAGAACGGCCATCTGGCCTTTAACGATCCGCCGGCAGATTTTGAAACCGAAGAGCCTTACCTGGTTGTAAACCTGAATGATGCGTGCCGTCGTCAGCAATTGGGTGAAGGGTGGTTCCCCACCTTTGACGATGTTCCGGAAAGGGCAATCAGTATGTCAATCAAGCAGATTATGAAATCAAAAACCATTATCTGCAGCGTTCCCGATGAACGGAAGGCCAGGGCGGTTTTTGATACTGTTCATGCCGAAATCACTCCGGCATGTCCTGCTGCAATCATGAGAAATCACCCTGATGCAGTATTGTTCCTGGATGAGGCTGCTGCTTCAGGACTTTAAAATGTTACCCCGCTCACAAAACAGAAAATGAAATTAAAATTTAAAAAGCTTATCATTACAGGGGCTATCCCGCTAATTATTTTCGGCTTCAAGCCAGCTGACAATACAAAGACCAATCTAAGCTATGTCGATCCCTATATTGGCGGGATAGGGCACCTTCTGCACCCGACAAGACCAAATGTGCAATTGCCGAATCAGATGATCCGGATGCATCCGCTGCGCGCCGATTTTCTCGATGACCAGATCAGTTTTTTCCCGCTGACCATGATTTCCCACCGAAAAGGGGAACTGTTTGGAGTGCTTCCCGGAACAGGGAGTTACGAAGCCAGGACCTGGAAGGAGCGCCAGACTTACGATCACGATCTCGAAATTGCCCGTCCCTATTATTTTTCTACCTACCTCATCGATGAGGATATAAAAGCTGAATTTACACCTGGCAATAAAGTTGGTCTCTTCAGGTTTACCTTCCCCCCGAAAAGCGGTAAAACCCTCAGGTTTCAGATCAACCAGGAAGGGCACTGGGATATCGTATCCAAAAATGCAATCTCCGGCGAGGAACAGTTTTTCGGAATGAAGGCGTTTGTTTACGGCGAGTTTAATCAGGATTGTAAAACCATCCTGAAAGAGGAACCCCGGCTGATCAAAAAAACGAATAAAATCCGGCAGGAGCCCACCGCATGGATTGAGTTTTCCAAAGATCAGGTAAAACCGGTCGAATTTAAATACGGAATTTCATTTATAAGTGTTGAACAGGCTAAAATCAACCTGCACAAGGAGATCTCCGGGTGGGACTTCGAAGCACTTAAAAATAAAGGGGAGGAGGTCTGGGCAAATGCACTTAACCAGATCCGTGTAAAAGGGGGAACCGAAGCGCAGCGCAGAACTTTTTATACTTCATTTTACAGAACCTACGAACGGATGGTAAACATCAATGAATATGGAAGTTACTACAGCGCCTACGATCATAGTGTGCATAAGACAGACCGCGATTTCTACATTGACGATTGGGTATGGGATACCTATCTGGCCAACCACCCCCTGCGAATGATCCTTCAGCCCCAAAAAGAGGCGGATATGCTTAACTCATACACCACCATGTACGAACAGGGTGGCTGGATGCCCCAATTCCCGCTCCTGTACCAGGATGATCCGGCCATGAACGGCTTCCATTCGACTATTGTTTTCCTGGACGCGTGGAGAAAGGGGATCCGGGGATATAACGCGGAGAAGGCTTACGAAGGAATCCGGAAAAACGGATACGAGGCCACTATGCTCCCCTGGAGAAATGGCCCAAGATGCGCTCTTGACACTTTTTACCGCGAAAAGGGGTACTTTCCGGCACTAATGCCCGGTGAAGAAGAAACGGTCAAAGAGGTTCACGACTTCGAAAAACGACAGGCGGTCGCGGTCACGCTTGGGGCCAGCTATGATGACTGGGCCCTTTCTGAAATGGCCAAAGAGCTGGGACATCAGAAAGACCAGGATTATTTCCATCAGCAGGCCACCAATTATCGGAATTTATACCGCCCCGACAAAAAACTCATGTGGCCTAAAAATGCGAAAGGTGAATGGATTGAAATTGATCCTAAATTTGACGGTGGTCCCGGTGGCCGCGATTATTATGACGAAAACAACGGCTACACCTATCAATGGCAGGTTCAGGAGGACATTCACGGTTTAATTAAGCTGATGGGTGGCCGGAAGGATTTCACGGCAACGCTGGATCAGCTGTTCCGCGAGGATCTGGGACGTACAAAATTCCAGTTCTGGGCCAAATTTGCCGACGCTACAGGGATGGTGGGACAATTTTCAATGGGAAATGAACCCAGCTTCCATATCCCCTATTTGTACAATTATTCCGGCGAACCCTGGAAAACACAGAAAAGGATCCGGTTTTTGCTTGATGTTTGGTTCCAGGATAATATCTTTGGGATTCCCGGTGATGAAGACGGCGGTGGAATGACCGCTTTTGTGGTCTTCTCCTCCATGGGATTTTACCCGGTCACCCCAGGACTTCCCATTTACAATATCGGTTCACCCGTTTTTGGAGAGGTTAAGATAAAGCTCAATAATGGAAAAACCTTCACCCTGATCGCCCATAATTATGCAAAGGGCAACAAGTATATCCAGTCGGCAAAACTGAACGGCCAGCCATTAAACAAACCCTGGTTCACCCATTCTGACTTGTTGAACGGTGCCACCATTGAACTGAACATGGGACCGCTTCCAAACAAAAAATGGGGATCAGAAATTGGTTCTGCCCCACCATCGGCGATTGAATAAGCAATTGATATCGTTACATTAAATCATTATTCCGTAAATCCCCGGCTGGTCATAATCTCCTGTTTCACAAATAAGGCCATCCCGGTTTTCATCCTTCTGAAATTAAGCCTTTTGTAAAACGATTCTTTCCCGGGGGCAGCATATAAAATAAAATTGCACCCGGGTAATGAAGCCACAATCCGGTCTATGATTTGCCGGCCGATTCCCAGTCCCTGGTAAGATGGCAATACTGCTACGTCATAAATCGCAGCCTGGATCAGCCCGTCTGAAATAGCCCTGCCAAACCCGATAAGTTGTTCATTGTCAAAAACAAATACTACGGAGACGCTGGCTGAAAATGTTTTAAGGTGAATATCGGCATCATGATAAGACATACCTACCGTTTTTAAAATTTCGGGAATTCGAACCCAGTCGATTCCCTCACATTTGTTCCGATATTGAAGATCCATGTTACTTATTTTTTCCCTTTCAATACTATAGTTTAATTTAATGCGATGCAGAAACCAGTTCAGAAGTCAAATTCCAGAATGCCATAAAAGTGGTTCTCTTCACAATTTCAGATCCCGAAAAATAATTCAGTATATTTTATTTCTGAACCACCGGATGCCGGAAAAGAATAATCCCGAAAGAAACAGCAAAAACCAGATAAACACCGGCCGCAATCTGGATAACCAATGGTAAGCCAGGGTTGGTGAGCACTCCTTTGGTCAATGCAAGACCGGCAATCAAAAAATGGGAAAAATTGGCAATGGCAATTGGCCGGTTATAAATAGCTCCGATCAGGCTGGATTTAGTCATCCAGTTTAACATTGCAAAACCAAAATAAAGTGCCCCTAAAATCTGGAGAAGGAATAATAGTGATTTACTGCTTTCCAATCCCAGACAGCCCATAATCTCAAGCGGGACAAACGAGAGTGAAATACCGGTTAAGCCCATTACGATTGAGCAGGTTGTCATTACGATTTTTGTATTCATAATATTCCTAACTTGTTTATATGATAGGTCAGAATTCTGACGAAAGTATAAAAAAGCCCCATTCAACGAATGAGGCTTTAAAACTATCTTGTATTTAAGAATTCTTAATCCAATGTTTTGGCAACTGATACCTGTTCGAAGGCTTCGATAAAGTCACCCTCCTTCAGATCGTTATAACCCCGGATATTCAAACCACATTCGTAACCCTTGGCCACATCTTTCACGTCGTCCTTGAATCGTTTTAATGACTCGAGATCGCCGGTGAATACAACGATACCGTCGCGGATAAGCCGGACTTTCGAATTACGCGTGATCTTACCATCCCTGACAATACATCCGGCAATGGTGCCGACCTTGGTGATGTTAAAGACATTAAGGATTTCGGCAGTTCCTTTGATCTCCTCCTTGATTTCGGGAGCGAGCATCCCTTCCATAGCCGACTTAACCTCGTTGATTGCGTCATAAATAATGGAGTACAACCTGATATCAATCTCCTCTTTTTCAGCCAGTTTTCTTGCACTCATTGACGGACGGACCTGGAAGCCGACGATAATGGCATTTGAGGCAGAAGCGAGCATGACATCCGATTCTGTAATCTGTCCCACTGCCTTATGAATTACATTAACCTGAATTTCACCGACAGAGAGTTTGATCAGGGCATCTGCCAACGCTTCGATGGAACCGTCCACGTCGCCCTTCACGATAATATTCAGCTCCTGGAAGTTTCCGATTGCGATACGGCGTCCGATTTCATCCAGGGTGATATGTTTCTGGGTACGCAGACCCTGTTCGCGCTGCAACTGTTCCCGCTTATTGGCGATCATCCTGGCCTCACGTTCACTCTCCATCACATTGAATTTGTCCCCGGCCTGCGGTGCCCCGTTCAATCCAAGGATGAGTACCGGCTCAGCAGGTCCCACCTCTTCAACACGCTGATTTCGTTCGTTGAACATTGCCTTTACGTGACCAAAATGAGGTCCCGCAAGAATAACATCGCCGACATGAAGGGTTCCGCTCTCCACCAGGATTGTAGCTACATAACCACGTCCTTTGTCCAGCGAAGACTCAATCACCGAGCCAACGGCCCGTTTATTGGGGTTTGCCCTCAGTTCAAGCATATCTGCTTCAAGCAACACCTTTTCGAGTAATTCGGAAACACCCTGTCCACCTTTGGCAGATATATCCTGTGACTGATATTTACCTCCCCAGTCTTCGACCAGAAAGTTCATATTTGCGAGTTGCTGTTTAATCTTTTCAGGATCAGCAGCATGTTTGTCAACCTTATTGATGGCAAATATAATCGGAACGCCGGCCGCGGTGGCATGGTTTATTGCTTCAATGGTCTGAGGCATCACGTCGTCATCCGCAGCGACAATAATAATTACGATATCGGTAACCTGAGCACCACGGGCACGCATCGCAGTAAATGCTTCGTGACCAGGGGTATCGAGGAAGGTTATCTTTCTTCCCCCTTCAAGAGTTACATTATAAGCTCCGATGTGCTGGGTGATACCTCCGGCTTCACCGGCAATAACATTGGCTTTACGGATATAGTCAAGCAATGAGGTCTTACCATGGTCGACGTGACCCATAACCGTCACAATAGGAGGTCTTGTAACGAGATCGGATTCATGGTCCTGCTCCTCAACAATAGCTTCCTGAACCTCGACGGAGATAAACTCAACCTTAAAGCCAAATTCATCGGCAACTACAGCCATTGTTTCCGCATCAAGCCGCTGATTGATCGAAACAAAAAGGCCGAGCGACATACAGGTTGCAATAATTTTAGTAGGTGGAACGTCCATCATCGAGGCCAGTTCATTCACCGAAACGAATTCGGTCACCTTAATAATGCTTTTGTCCATCTCATCGCGCGCACTTTGTTCAGCCATCTTCTCGCTGAAGGCTAGCCTCTTGTCACGACGATATTTGGAACCTTTGGTTTTCTGACCCTTGGTGGTCAGGCGGGCAAGAGTCTCTTTAATCTGTTTCTGAACATCTTCCTCTTTAACTTCCTGCTTGGCCGGAGTTTTCTTCTTTACGACTAAAGATATCTTTTTCTTAAGCTTGTCAGATTTCTCCGGTTTAGCCTCTTTGGTCCCTTCAAATTTCTTCTCTGGCAATTCAATCCGCTCTTTACTATCCTTTGGAACCCGTTTCCGCTTCTTTTTATTTCGTAATGAGGCTTCATCCAGGCGGGCAGGCTTCTTTTTCTCTTCAACAGGAAGGTCTATTCTGCCGATAACCGTAGGGCCGGTCAGTTTTTTGCGGTCAAGTTTAAATATCTCATCCGGACTTTCAATATCATTGGCGACGATATCCCTTGCTCTGATAATTTCGATTTTTGCCGGCCGCTCCCTTTCCGGTTGAGGTCTGTTTATTTCCTCTGAAGCCCTGCGCGTTGTTAATTTCTTTTTAATAATCTCTTTAGCAGGTTTTTCCGACGAAGTTCTTACAGGATTCAGATCTATCTTTCCGATAACCTTAATATTACTTTCAATCTGAGAGCGGTTTGAAACCATTTCCGGTTTAACCTCCTCCTTCTCGGGTGGGGTAGGTGTTTCAATGGCCTCAACAGGCGAGGGAGCAGGAATCGGTTCAGCCGCCGATGCGGCTACTATCGGTTTCTCAGGTATGGTTTCAGATGGCGTTGCAACGACTGGAATTTCAGCTTCAGGAGTTTCCTTTTTAACTGGAACAACTGGTTTTTCCTCTTTGGCCTTAGGCTTGCGATGGAAGATTTCCAGGTCAACTTTCCCTACAATGGTGATCTGTGGCCTCTCCTCTAACTCGGATATGGGGGCAGCGACCGGGGCAGGTTTAGGGATTTCGGATACAGGTGGAGGTGTAACCTGGGCTGTGACAGCCTCGGTGCTTCGTGGTGAAAAAATTTGCTCTGGTTTTTTTTCTTCTTTGTAATGGTGAAGGCTGTGATCCTTAATCATAATGGAATCATCATCCGTCTCTGATTCGTCAACCTCTTTTTTAACTGCCTGAACATCCGATATGGATATCGCTTCATTTTTGGCATGGTGATGGCGAAGATTGAGCTTATCGGCTTCAATTTTGGCTTCATGATCTTTCCGGAATTGCTTTTCCAGAAGCTCGTGCATGTCAGCTTCTATTTTCGTGTTTGGATCAGTAGTGATTTTAAACCCCTGCTTATTGAGGAAATCTACCAATGTAGTGATTCCCACGTTAAGCTCACGAGCTATCTTACTTAATCTTGATCCTTTTTCCCCTGTAATCATATCGTCCCAAACAGTTAATTATGCAATCGTTCCAACCGAGTTAACTCATTTTTTCACAAAAATAATTATTCAAACTCAGCTTTAAATATGCGCAGTACCTCGTCGATGGTTTCCTCTTCGAGATCAGTGCGCTTAATAAGGTCTTCGCGCGACAGGCTCAATACGTTTTTAGCCGTATCGCAACCAATTGCTTTTAGTTCATCGATGATCCAGCCATCGATTTCATCCGAGAATTCATCCAGGTTGACATCTTCCTCATCCAATGCTTCCTTATCCCGGTAAACATCGATATCGTAACCGGTTAGCTGGCTAGCAAGCTTTATATTCAAACCACCTTTCCCAATCGCCAGCGAAACCTCTTCAGGTTTCAGAAAAACTTCAGCGCGATTTTCGGTCGGGTATAATTTTATGGATGAGATCTTTGCAGGATTTAAAGCCCGCTGGATGTATAACTGCAGGTTATTGGTAAAATTGATGATATCTATATTTTCATTCCGAAGCTCACGAACGATTCCATGAATTCGGGAACCTTTCATCCCCACACAGGCACCAACCGGATCAACCCTTTCATCATACGATTCCACGGCTACTTTTGCCCGTTCACCAGGAATCCGGACGATCTTTTTAATGGTGATTAAACCGTCGAAGATTTCGGGAACCTCAAGTTCAAACAGTCGCTCAAGGAAAATGGAGGATGTACGGGAGAGAATGATGTATGGACTGTTATTTCTCATTTCCACCCGGATAATTACAGCACGTACGCTATCTCCCTTACGGAAAAAGTCGGTAGGGATCTGCTCAACTTTTGGGAGTAACAATTCGTTCCCCTCATCATCGAGCAAAAGCAGTTCCCGTTTCCAGATCTGATAAACTTCTCCGGTTACAATTTCTCCGATTTTATTCTTGTATTTGGTATATACATTATCTTTTTCAAGTTCCAGAATACGCGTAGCCAGGTTTTGCCGAAGATTGAGAATGGCTCTTCGCCCAAAGTCGGAAAACTTCACCTCATCGGTCACCTCTTCACCAATATCATAATCCTCCCCGATCTTCCGGGCTTGTGAAAGGGTGATTTGGAGGTTTGGATCGGTAAATTCGTTGTCAGCAACGACTGTTCGGTTACGCCAGATTTCAAAGTCTCCTTTATCAGGATTAATGATAACATCGAAATTCTCATCAGTACCAAACTGTTTTTGAAGAACACTTCGGAAAGAATCCTCAAGAACGCTCATCATGGTAGCACGATCGATGCTCTTCAGATCTTTAAATTCCGAAAACGTGTCAATCAAGTTCAGGTTGTCCATATCTTCAGGATTTTTTATTTAAAAAGAAATTACTATTTTAACTGTCTTAATTTGTTCAAAATCAAAGGCCAACGATTTGGTTATTTCAACCTTTTTCCCGTCAACTTTCTCCTTGACCACTGCTTCCAACTCAAAACCTGCAGCATTTACAGATTTCAAGACTCCCTTTTGTTTGTCCCCGGTTATTGTCACCACCTCCACTTCACGGCCTATATTCTTAAGGTATTGACGCACAACTTTAAACGGGCCGGATAGCCCCGGAGATGATACTTCCAGCGAAAAATCCTCAGTTTCCCGATCAAGGCTGTGCTCAATATGCCGGCTGATTTCAACGCATTCTCCCACGCTTATTCCCGTATCACTATCGACGAAAACCAGAATTGAGTTTCCTGAACCGACCTTAATATCAACAACAAACTGATCATCCAACAGCACTTCCTCGACCAGAGACTGAACCTTTTCCTTAGTTATCATTTTTACTATCAATAAAATAGGGGACTTTTCGTCCCCTAATCCTTCGATTATTCTCCGGTACAAAAGTAAATCTTTTGTGTTAAATAAACAAATAATTTTCACGTCTAATGTGAATATGATTTTTTAAATGAGCAAGTTGTAAATGCAAAGCATAAAAAAGAAGAACATTTCTTAGCTTTGAACGTTTAATTCCTTAACGTATTCAATTTTGAAAAGCTCAAGTAATAAGATTGTCAATGATCCGGTCTGGGGGTTCATTGAATTAGACTCTGACCTTCATGTTCAACTTATTGAGCACCCCTATTTTCAGCGACTCAGACGGATCAAACAATTAGGCCTCTCCTCGCTCGTATATCCCGGAGCCAACCACACGCGGTTCGAACATGCGATTGGATCGATGCACCTGGTCCGTTCTGCGATCGATGTGCTTAGAAATAAGGGAAATAAAATTACCCCGGAAGAGGAAGAGGGGGTTATGGCAGCCCTTTTATTGCACGACATTGGTCACGGACCGTTTTCACATGCGCTCGAGCAAACGATTGTCCAGGGGGTATCACACGAGGAGTTATCCCTTATCTATATGGATGAACTTAACCGCGAAATGGAAGGCCGGCTTACTCTAGCCATCGATATCTTCCTGAACAGGTATCCGAAACAGTTCCTTCACCAGCTGGTAAGTAGTCAATTGGATATGGACCGGCTCGATTTTTTAAAGCGCGACAGTTTCTATTCAGGGGTATCAGAGGGGGTGGTCTCATCGGAAAGGATTATCAAGATGCTTAATGTTAAAAACGATCAGTTGGTTGTGGAGGTCAAAGGGATTTATTCGGTCGAGAAGTTTCTGATTGCCCGCCGTCTGATGTACTGGCAGGTTTATCTTCACAAGACGGTCATCTCCGCTGAATATACCCTGATAAAGTTGTTGCAGCGGGCCTCAGACCTCACAATAGCTGGTCAGGATGTTCCGGCAACAAGTCATCTTGCCTTATTTCTGACCAGGAAGATTAAGGCAGAAGACTTTCGATCGGCAGAGCTGAAAATCAGGCAGCAGGCAATCAACCATTTTTCCTATCTGGATGATTCTGATATCCTCTGCACCCTGAAATTATGGATGGAGCATCCGGATCCCATCCTTTCGTATCTCTCACGGTCCTTAATCAACCGCAGGCTTTTCAAGATTAAGCTCTCCGGCACCTCATTTTAAGAGCACAAAATAAACAATCTCAAACAGTTGTCTGTTGATACCTTCAATGTGAGCCAAAACCAGGCGGATTTTTTTGTTATTGAAGGTGAAATAACAAACAGTGCTTACGATGAAGAGGTGGGAAGTATCCGGATTTTATATAAAAACGGGAAGTTAAAAGACGTAAAAGAGGCATCTGACATCAATCTGGAGGGGCTTACAAAGACTGTGCGTAAACATTTTGTGTGTTATCCGGGAGAAATCCTCACAAGGTAATTATTTTATTATTTTTGCAGCGTAAAATTTAAAGAAGAACGAATGGAGTTTTCGGCAAACGATATTGCAGCCTTACTAAACGGTGAGGTTGAAGGTGATGGCACAGTTAAGGTGAGCAATATTTCAAAAATTGATCAAAGCCAGCCCAATACGTTAAGTTTTCTTTCAAACATGGCTTACGCCAAATTTATCTATACCACTACTGCTTCTATAGTCATTGTTAATAAGGATTTCAAAGCCGAGACCCCTCTTTCCTGTACCCTGATCCGCGTTGATGATGCCTATTCCTCCCTTGCGAAGCTCCTCGAGTTTTACGTAAAATCCAAACCTTCCAAAACCGGAATTGAACAGCCAAGTTTTATTCATGGATCGGCCAGATTAGGTAAGGATGTTTATGTCGGAGCCTTTGCTTATATCGGTGAAAATGTCAGAATCGGGAATCATGTCCAGATTTATCCTCATGTGTATATTGGCGATAATGTAACCGTTGGCGATCGTACAATTCTCTATTCCGGAGTAAAAATATATGCTGATTGCGTGGTTGGCTCCTCCGGAATCATCCATTCAGGGGTGGTAATCGGAGCTGACGGATTTGGGTTTGCTCCCAATACCGATGCAGCCTATTCCAAGATTGAACAAATCGGGAATGTCATCATCGAAGATAATGTTGAAATTGGGGCAAACACCACGGTCGACCGGGCAACCATGGGTTCGACGATCCTTCACAGCGGGGTCAAACTCGATAATCTGATTCAGATCGGGCATAATGTTGAAATCGGTGAAAATACCGTTATGGCGGCACAGAACGGGATTGCCGGCTCTGTCATTATCGGGAAAAACTGTTTATTTGGGGGACAAGCCTCGTCCTCCGGACATATTACCATTGGCGATGGTTCCAGGATTGGTCCAAAAACAGGTGTATTATCTTCCCTAAAACCAAATTCCGTGGTACTGGGAACGCCCGCGGAAGAATTTAAAAAAACGATGAAAGTGTACTCAATCATCCGGAACCTGCCAAAGCTTCGCGATGATGTGATCGAACTTCAAAAAAAGATAAAGTCAATCGAAACTAACGAATAATTAAGATAAATTTCGTGAAATGATGGGTATTAAGCAAAATACAATTGAAAGAGAGGCAACCATCTCCGGGAAAGGCCTTCATACAGGTGTAGAGGTCACCCTGACATTTAAACCGGCACCCGAAAATTTTGGTTTTAAGTTTAAACGCGTAGATCTTGAAGGGCAACCTGTAATCGATGCAAATGTTTCCAAAGTTAAGGGGACGTCGCGCGGAACTGTGCTGAAAGATGGTGAGGTGGTGATTAGTACCATTGAACATGTCATGGCTGCATTGATTGCAACCGGAATTGATAATGTCCTGATGGAACTGAATGGTCCGGAAGCACCTATTCTTGACGGAAGTGCAGCCGGTTATGTCAAAACCCTCGGCGAGGCAGGAATCAAGGTTCAGGATGCCGACCGGGAATATTTTGAGATCAAACGGAAAATTGTCTACAAAAATGCAGAAACGGGAACCGAGATAATCGCTTATCCGGATGATGACTTCAGTATTGATGTGATGATTTCATACAACTCTTCTGTTCTGCACAATCAATATGCCACTTTTGACAGTAAAACGAAGTTTGCCGAAGAGATTGCCCCTTGCCGCACCTTCGTATTCGTGCGCGAATTGGAGATGCTTCTGAAAAATAACCTCGTAAAAGGGGGAGATGTCGACAATGCCATTGTGATCATGGATCAGCCAATGGCACTTGAAGAGCTCAACAGAATTGCCGATTTGTTCAATCAGAAACATATCGAAGTGAACAAGATCGGAATCCTGAACAATCTCACACTCCATTATGATAACGAGTGTGCCCGGCATAAACTGCTCGATGTGATCGGCGATCTTGCCTTGATCGGGAAAAGAATCAAGGGACGGATTGTTGCGAAAAGACCGGGGCACGGACCAAATACCGAATTTGCAAAATTACTTCAGAAAGAGTACCTTAAGGGAATATCAGAAAATACCGCTCCCGAATATGATCCGAACAAAGTTCCTTTATACGATGTAAATCAGATCAAAAAAATGTTGCCGCACAGGAATCCATTCCTGTTGCTGGATAAAGTTATTGAGAAAGGGATTGACTATATCATTGGGGTAAAGAATGTTACCATGAATGAGCCTTTTTTTGTAGGTCACTTTCCCGAAGAACCTGTAATGCCGGGAGTACTGATTATCGAGGCGATGGCACAGTGTGGAGGAGTATTTGTGATTAGCTCTCAACCACCTGACGGTGAATACTCTACCTACTTCATGACAATGGACAGCATTAAATTTCGCAAGAAAGTGGTGCCTGGGGATACCCTGATTTTCAGGTTGAAATTACTCGGACCTATCCGCCGTGGAATTGCCAATATGAGAGCGATTGCCTTTGTCGGCGACACGGTTGTTTGTGAAGGGGAGTTTATGGCAATCATTGCAAAAACCAAATAAAAAATCGAAAGATATCGGGATAACCGTTGCTTTAAAAATTTCAAAATGAATCAACCATTAGCAAATATTCATCCAAACGCACAAATTGGCAAAGGTGTTATTATTGAACCGTTCGCAACTGTTTCGAACGATGTAATCATTGGTGACGGAACGTACATCGGTCCAACAGCGGTAATTTTACCCGGATGCCGCATCGGCAAAAACTGCAAAATCCATTCAGGAGCAGTAATTGGGGGTGAGCCACAGGACCTGAAATTCAAAGGAGAATACACTACAGTAGAAATCGGAGATAATACAACCATCCGGGAATGTGTTACCGTAAACAGGGGCACTGCAGCGCACGGGAAAACCGTGATTGGAAGCAACTGTCTGATTATGGCCTATGTGCATGTTGCCCATGACTGTGTAGTAGGTGATAGTGTGATTCTGGTAAATTCAGTTGCACTGGCCGGCGAAGTCATTGTTGATGATTTTGCAATTATAGGGGGTCATACCGGAATTCATCAATTCTGCCATATCGGGAAACATGTAATGCTCTCAGGAGGCTCTCTCGTGCGTAAAGATGTTCCCCCGTACATCAAAGCGGGTCGCGAACCATTATCGTATGCCGGAGTCAATTCGATTGGCCTTCGGCGCAGAGGTTTCTCCAATGAGGTAATCTGCCAGATTCAGGATATTTACCGGATCATCTACCAAAAAGGGTATAACAACAGCCAGGCGCTCGAAGTGATCGAAGCAGAAATGCAGGCCTCACGTGAACGGGATGAAATCCTCCTTTTCCTGAAGGATTCAAAAAGAGGAATAATAAAAGGTTATTTTCCTGATTGATATTTTTTATGTGTAGAGGCAAGGACAAACCTGGTCTCTACACATAAAAAATAAGGACAAAAACAGCTGTCGCCAGATAGACCCAGAGGAACACCTCTTTCACAATAGTCTTTTCATTGAAAATCAAATAATTAGATATAAAATAGGCAACCGGAATGGTGGAGATAACCACTATCTCAATGTCAATGGTTAACAAGCCTAATGCAGAGGCCAATAACAGACCAAGCATCCAGTAAAAAATCACAAAATACTTTCGGGCACTCACTTTCATCCGCAAAAAATGGGAGAAGACAGAAAAACTGCCTAGCGTCGTTAAGATAGCAACTATTGCCGTGAATGACAGAAACCAGGGGTTCAAAAGATACTCATTATGCCGGCTCCAGAGCATCGTGACCAATTCATTCCACAATTTAGTATAGGAATCTGTTAAAAATGAATAGACCCAAATAAAGAGCCAAGGAATGCCAAATCCAAGAACCGGCACTGCAAGTAATCTCCAGTTGTCATCCTTTTGCAAGACAAAGATGGAGATCCAGACCAATGGGAACAACACGGCCACAGGAAGGTAGAATAACGAGCCTATGGCGAGAAAAAATGCCGCATTAAAAGTATAGGTAATCTCAACTTTCTTATGGAAGGTATCAAAAATAAAATAGATTGAAATCAGTACAAACAATGTCGCCAGGTGAACCGGAAGAAGTGCCTGCAATACATGAAGCGAGGAGACTGTTATGAGATAGATAATTCCGGGGAGATATGACCGTTTCTTCAGGAAAAGAAACGATGAACCCATTTGAGCAATAAAAAATGAATTAAATATCACTAAAAAGAAAGCGGGAAATACCTGCCAGAACGTTTGTGTTTTAAAAAAGGAAAAAACCAGGTAATAGAGTGGCATTGCCCCGTTGACAAGATTCAAATCCACCATAGCGGCAGTCCTTAAGCTATGGATCCAGAAAAGCAGACCTATCACGGGGATTAATAACGCACTAAACAGCGTATTACTCTTTAAAATGCGCAATAACATATTGTCTTAATTTATTAGATCAAACCCCAAATCCCTGCGAAAAAACTTACCCTTAAATTGAATCAGTCCGGCATTGCGGTAGGACAATTCGAGGGCTTCCTGGATAGTATTCCCTTTCGAACTTACCGCAATTACCCTCCCGCCATTGGTTACCACGTCATTCCCTGAGACTTTGGTTCCCGAATGAAAAAGGATACTTCCTCCAACTTTATCCAGATCCGAAATAACTTCCCCTTTTGGGTATTCTCCGGGATATCCTCCTGCAACCAACATAACTGTTGCTGCAGAAGCTGAATCAATATCAAGTTTACGTTCGGAAAGATTTCCCTGTGCTACTCCTTCGAATAAATCGACAATATCAGATTTTAACCTCAGAATCACAGCCTCAGTTTCGGGATCACCCATCCGGACATTGTATTCAATTACGTATGGTTCAGATTTGACACTGATGAGTCCAAAAAAGATAAATCCCTTGTAATCAATATTATCCTGCTGCAAGCCATTCACCGTAGGGATAATAATCCGTTCCTCCACCTTTTTCATAAAAACTTCATCCGCAAAGGGCACCGGAGAGATGGCCCCCATTCCTCCGGTATTTAAACCAGTATCCCCCTCTCCTATCCGTTTGTAATCTTTGGCTACCGGAAGTATTTTATAGTTTTTGCCATCGGTAATGGCAAATACAGAGCACTCAATTCCCGACAGAAACTCCTCAATAACAACAGTTTCACTTGCCCTTCCAAACATTCCGCCGAGCATTTCACGGATCGATTGTTCCGCTTCGGCAAGACTTTCTATGATCAGGACCCCTTTGCCGGCAGCCAGCCCGTCAGCCTTAAGCACATAAGGAGCGTTCAGACGATGCATAAAGCTGATTCCTTCTTCCAGATTATTCCTGGTTACCGAAAGGTAGGCTGCGGTAGGTATTTGATGGCGCATCATAAACTTTTTTGCAAAATCCTTGCTCCCTTCAAGCTGCGCACCCAAACTTGCAGGTCCGATAACCGGAACATCTTTTAGTTTTTCATCCGCCAGAAAAAAATCATGAATCCCCTCAACAAGCGGCACCTCAGGTCCAACCACAACCATATTAATATGCTTTTCCAACACAATAGTCCGGATAGCAGGAAAATCCGTAACTCCGACGTTAATGTTGGTTCCGAATTCGGCAGTCCCAGCATTCCCGGGGGCTAGGTAAAGTTCGTTGATTTTAAGACTCTGGCTGATCTTCCAGGCAAATGCATGTTCTCTTCCACCAGATCCAATGATAAGTATGTTCATTTTTCCCAATTAATGTTCGCAGTGCAAAATAAACAAATTTTCAGGCTACATTTCGTTTTAAAACGCGGAATGTCTATCTTCACCCCATCAGAAAACCTATTAATCGCACAAATCATGGAAAGGAATTTGTCCCGGCGCAATTTTATTCAGAAAAGTGTCATAACAGGTATCGGGCTTGCAACCATTGAGCCATTTGCACTCTGGGCAAAAGCTCCGAAACCCAAGATGAGGCTTGGTCTGGTAACCTACCAATGGGCAAAAGACTGGGATCTTCCCACTGTGATAGCCAATTGCACAAAAACAGGAATCCTCGGGGTAGAATTGCGAACCGGTCATGCACATGGCGTGGAGACAAGCCTGAGCGCAGATCAAAGGGCAACGGTCAAAAAAATGTTTGCAGACAGCCCCGTAACCTGCCTGGGTTACGGATCGAATTTTGAATATCATAGTCCTGATCCGGTTAAACTTCGCTGGAATATTGATCAGACCAAGGAATATATCAAACTTTGCAGGGATATCGGAGCCTCAGGGATTAAAGTGAAGCCAAACGGGCTCCCTGACGGAGTGGAAAAGGGAAAAACAATAGCCCAAATCGCAGCTTCATTGAACGAAGTTGGCGAATTTGCCCAGGATTACGGACTCTTGGTCCGGGTTGAAGTACACGGTACCAAAACCCAGGAACTGCCCAATATGAAGGCGATTTTCGATCAGGTAAGCGAGAAAAATGTAAAGATGTGCTGGAACTGTAATGAACAGGATCTGCTTCCTCCCGGGTTGGAAGAGAATTTCAACAGCGTTAAAAAATGGTTCGGCGATACCGTCCATGTCCGTGAATTGAACATCGGGAATTATCCATACCAGCAGCTCTTTGATCTATTTGCCCAAATGAATTACTCGGGATGGATTCTGATGGAAGCAAGGACAGATCCAGCGGACAAAGTAGCTGCTTTACAGGAACAACTTGTCGTTTTCAACCAGCTTGTAGCCCATTCGAAAAAAAGCTGAAAACTCAATTACAAACATAGGGACTAAACAGGTATGCCGATCAGGGAAGTTTTTGTTGAACATATTGGTGCAGTAACGATTAGCCGAAATCGTCAGGCCGTACGGTTTAAAATTGCGGTGCGGCCCGACGGAATAGTAAGGGTTACGATTCCATGGCAGGCTTCATTTCTGAGTGGAGAGAAATTTCTAACCCAACATCTCCAATGGATTGCCGATACCAAAGAAAAAATGGCGCTCAATCCGACGGTTCCAAAGAGTATCCAACCCGGTCATCTGTTGTCTACCCGAAATTATCATTACCATGTTTGTCCGGCTGAGGTACCTCAGTTGCGCATCAGGTATTTGCGCGAAGAGAAACAGGTATTTTTTGAATATCCTGCAAATCAACTGATTGAATCGAATGAGTTACAAGGCAGACTAAAATTGATGATTGAGCATGTTCTTCGCTTTGATGCACGGAAATACCTCCCGGGAAGAATTGCGGAACTGGCTAAAAACCTGGGCTACACCTATCAAAAAGTGACCATCAAAAACAATAAAACAAACTGGGGCAGCTGCTCAGGGCGCAAAAATATCAATCTGAATCTTCATCTGATGCGACTCAGCGACAGGCTTATTGATTATATCATCGTGCATGAACTGGTGCATACGGTCATTCCAAATCATGGTCCCCAATTCAAGGCAACCATGCAAAGTCATTTTCCGGATATGGGTGAACTTAACAAGGAACTTCAGAAAATACATTTAAAATGATCAAATGGGATAAATGGATCGCCGACTGCCGGCTTGGTCTTGAGGACCGGATTTACCAGCAAGATGATGACATTCGTTCCATCTTTCAGCGCGATTACGACAGGATCATCTTCTCATCACCATTCCGGAGACTCCAGGATAAAACCCAGGTATTTCCCCTTCCCGGAAGCATTTTTGTCCATAACCGATTAACCCATTCGCTCGAAGTGGCCAGTGTGGGCCGTTCTTTGGGCAACCTGGTGGCCTCTGCCATTAAAGGAGACCATGAACCCACATTATTGAACAGAACAGGAGAGATCGGGGCCATTGTTTCGGCGGCCTGCCTGGCCCACGACCTGGGGAATCCTCCGTTCGGACATTCGGGAGAATATGCAATCGCCGATTTCTTTAAAAGAGGCGGAGGACTAAAGTATCAGAATGACATTTCCGAAGAAGAGTGGTCAGATTTCACCTGTTTTGAGGGGAATGCCAATGCGTTCAGGGTGCTCAGCCATCAGTTTGCGGGAAAAAGATACGGCGGTTTTGCATTGACTTACAGCACTTTGGCAAGCATTGTCAAATACCCGTTTGAATCATCATTGGCCGGAAGTAAACCAAAATTCGGATTTTTCCAAAGCGAAAAGGAGCTCTTTCGCAAAATAGCCACCGAACTGGAAATGGTTCAGTTATCGGAAAAACCCCTGCATTACATGCGCCACCCGCTGGTCTACCTCGTCGAAGCTGCCGATGATATCTGTTACCAGATTATGGATGTGGAGGATGGCCATAAGTTGAAAATCCTCTCCTACCCCGAAACAGAAGCGCTGTTTCTCAATTTTTTTCATCCGGCTCTCGACCAAATAGTGCTGGATAATATTTCGGCTAATCTAACCCTGGTGACCGACAGTAACGAGCGGATTTCCTACCTCAGGGCGATGGTCATCGGCAAGCTTACCAGGGAGTGCGCCCAATTATTTATTTCACGACTAAACGATTACACCACTACCGAAAAGATAATTCCACTCTTTAATGACTTGCCGGAGCCCTCAAAAAGTGCAATGGATCAGGTCCGAAGGGTGTCTGCTGATAAGATCTACAATGACAGGACTGTCGTCGAAATTGAAATTGCAGGCTATAAAATACTCGGAACTTTGCTCGAAGCATTCATTACCGCAGTAGTAGAACCTGAAAGCTTTTTATCCAAAAAACTCCTGTCCCTTATGCCTTCCCAATACGAGAATCAGGATCAGACCATGTATGGCAAGATTCAGTCGGTGGTCGATTTTGTAGCAGGAATGACAGACCTTTTTGCACTCAATCTGTACCGGAAAATTACGGGAATGGAACTGCCTCGATTGGCGTGATATTTGCTACAAAAGCACAACTAAACGATTGCTTGTCAATCCTAATAATGCAGATAAATATTTTATTGTTTCTTAACCAAAGGTTCAGTACTCCTAATATTTTACTACTTTTACTTAACAATATTTCCTTATTTTTCCATCCTCAAGACAACCATCAATTGTGAAGGATTTCCAATTATTACATTTGTATAAAGCTGTTTTTCTGATTATAGCAATTCTTTTTTTTAACCAGCAGGGGCGATCACAAGAGATACAGGAGATGAAAATTAGCGGGAGTTTTGACAAAACCCCCCTTCCAGAGTTCCTAAACTCACTCAAACAAACGGTTGGGATCCAGTTCTTTTATAAGGAGGAGTGGGTTAAATCGGCAGAAATAACCGGCACCTTCAAGGATGTTCCACTGATTCAAGCTCTGAATCAGGCCTTTAGAGGAAAAGATTTAAATTTTAAGTTTTTTCAGGGAAATTCAGTAGTTATTTATCCGGGCAAGGCAGACGGGCGTACCGAAACCGGAAGTGATAAATCGCAAGTACTTGTTATTGGCGATCCCTTGAACCAGGGGCGTTTTCAGCGGGCAAAACTGCATGGCAGGGTATTTGACGGCAAAACAGGAGAACCTCTTGCAGGTGCGGTGGTTTATGTTCCTGAAACCAAAGTGGGGGTAGCCACCAATTCAAAAGGGAGATATTCGATTGAGATTCCAACTGGCGAGATGCATCTGAAGGTATCCTTCCTGAGTTTTGAGGATCAGGTTCAGAAGATAGAGCTGATCCAGGATGGAAATGCCGATTTCGATCTGTTTGAGGAGACCCACAAGATTGGTGAAGTAACGGTGGTCGGAGAAAATTCCAAAGCTTCGAAGGCTCAGATGAGTATGATAAAAATGTCTGCGGTGACCATAAAAGAGCTTCCTGTACTGATGGGCGAGGCTGACCTGATCAAAAGTATGGTAATGATGCCGGGAGTTCAAAGTGTCGGGGAGATGTCATCCGGATTCAATGTCAGGGGCGGCAACACCGATCAAAACCTTGTTTTATTGAATGGATCTCCGGTTTTCAATACCACCCATTTATTCGGATTCCTTTCGATGGTCAATCCGGATGCCATCGAAGATGTGGCACTCTTTAAGGGGGGAATTCCAGCCTCCTACGGAGAGCGGATCTCCTCGGTAATGGATGTCCAACTTAAAGACGGTAGCGATAAGAATCTTCGCATGAACGGAGGCATTGGTCTCATTAATAGCCGACTGACTATTGAGGGTCCCTTCGTTAAAAAGAAAAAAAGCACTTTTATGATCGGCGGTAGAAGCACTTATTCCGACTGGCTGCTCCAGCAAACCAAGAATCCGACCTTTATGAATAGTGTGGCCCATTTTTACGATATTAACGGGACTGCAAATTTTGAAATTGGCCCTAAAAATCATCTTAAACTGACCGGCTATCTGAGCGGGGATGTTTTTAATCTGAATACCAGCACCCTTTATAACTACGGGAATACACTAGGTTCGTTGAACTGGAAATTGAATTTCTCTGAAAAAACAGTCTCCAATTTAACCATCGCCTACTCGAAATATGCAGTGAAAGTAGATCAGAAGGACCCGGTTCTGACCGAAAATGATTACACGCTGAAGTCGAATGTTCAGTACGGAAGTCTTAAATATGCGCTTTCGCTTTTCCCGAATGAAAAGCACCGGATCAATGCCGGATTTCAGGCCATTGGATATTGGATTAATCCTGGACAGATCTCTCCGACACAAACCCTATCAAATGTAATCTCATCCGCGATGCGGCATGAACAGTCGGCTGAAATGGCCTTGTTTGCAAACGATGATTTGAGTCTGAACGAAAAGCTGACCCTTAATGCCGGTGTGCGCTTTTCAAATTATATGGACTACGGACCGGGAATGGTTTACGATTATGCATCCGGGGTTTCAAAAAGCAGGAGCTCGATTATTGATTCAACCAGCTATAAATCAGGTGCCAATATAAAATCCTACCAGGGACTGGAGCCTCGTCTGGCCCTGAAATATAATCTCGAAGATGGAGGATCCATCCGGTTAAGCTATCAGCGTATTCACCAGTTCGTCAGTCAGATATCGAATACAACCGTAATCACCCCATCCGATTACTGGAAATCGGCCGATCAAAATCTGGCGCCACTGATTAACGATCAGATCGCACTGGGATTCTTCAAGAATCCTTCAAATGCACCCTTTGAAGCCTCGGCAGAGGTCTATTATAAAAAATTACAGAATATTCTGGACTACAAAAACGGAGCCCAGATTCTGATGAACAAATATATTGAATCGAATTTGCTGCAAGCCCAAGGTTATGCCTATGGTCTTGAACTCTATGCCAAAAAGAATGCAGGACGGTTAACCGGCTGGGTCAGCTACACCTATTCCAGGGCATTTCAAAAAGCAGACGGGCCGTATGCCGATGAAAAAATTAACAGGGGAGCTTATTACCCCTCAGTTTACGATAAACCGCACGATCTGTCGGCGGTTATGAATTATAAAATCAGCCGGAGGTGGCGCTTTTCGGGAGATTTCGTCTATTCATCGGGCAGACCAATTACCTTGCCTGAGCAGAAATACACGTATGGGGACTATCAGGTGGTCGTCTTTTCCGACAGAAATAAATACCGGATGCCCGATTATAACCGGTTGGATGTCAGCATAACCTTTGACGAAAACCTTCGGAAAAAACGGATGTGGAAGGGGAGCTGGACCTTTTCAATTTACAACCTTTACGGTCGTAAGAATCCATACTCGGTATTTTATCAGAAAGGGTCATCCATTCAGGATAATTCTCAGAGCAGTTATAACCTTTACACCTTGTCAATTATTGGGGTTCCGGTTCCATCGATCACTTATAATTTTAAATTCTGATGCAAAACGAACTGAAATATTTGTTACTACTCCTGGTTCTTTTCGTTTCGTGCGAACAGATCTACCAGCCAGCCATTGACCATGTCTCCGGACAACTTGTTGTTGAAGCGCTGATTACCAATGATCTTACCAGAAATTCTGTTCATCTGACCAGAACCCGCGCTTTTAATGACCAGGTCGCTCTTCCCGAGGTATCAGGTGCAACGGTTCAGCTTATTGAGACCGGAGGAGCGACAATTAAGGCAACCGAAAGTACCACAGGACTTTATGTCTTTAATTCAGCCCCGGTGACCGGGAATAGTTATAAGCTTAGAATTACTGTATCACCGGATATCTATGAATCTGAAGTTGTTACCATGCCACCTCTGCCAACCATTACAAAATTCTACACGACTGATGTGGTTCAAAAGGTCTATGTCAATAATGGAGGAACTGTACCTGAGGCTGTTTTGAAGGATTTGCGTGAAATCGATGTTGATCTTCCCGTTTCGAATTCCTTATCCCATTACCGGTTTGATGCAAGATCGGTTCTGGAATGGACCTGGGATTCAATCAAGGGACAGGAATATCCCAGTGCCTATGGCTGGTATTCCTATACTCCAAATGATCAGTTTATTCTCGCTGGCAATCCGGATTTTAGTCAGTCAGGTAATCTTGTAAAACAACCCCTATTGACAGTTTCTTATAATTCACTGGATTACCTCTACTCTGACACCCTGGTTTCCCAGGGTTGGATATTAATTTTTGAACAGTACGGCACTACGGCCGGATCTTACAATTATCACCAGCAACTGAACAGTCAATTTGCTGCAACGGGTAGTCTTTTCGATCCGATTCAGACCCAAGTCTATGGAAATATAAAGTGCATAACCGATTCTTCAAAGATCGCATACGGCTATTTCGACCTGAACTCCTGCCAGCAGATTCGCTATTATTTTAATCTTTCGGCGCCAACCAGTGCCATCACGCTCAGACAATTATACCAGTTTCCGGATATCCCTGTAAATGGAATAATTCGGGCAAAGAAATCAAAACCAGTGGTGTTCCCTCCTTCCTGGTGGGAAGATTAATCAGGATAACAAATTCACTATCAATCTAATCAACAACAGCTTTCAGTAAATTAAAAACAAAGATTTTAACGTGAAAAGACAACTAATTATTTGGTTATTACTCTTTGTTGCCGTTACAGGCAAATCCCAGGAAAGGAAGTTTTTCTCCCTCTTTACTGACCGGGATCAGTATAGCAGCGGAGAGACCCTTTTGCTCAAGTTATTTGCCCCTGCAGATGAACCATCTGGAATTGTGCATGTTAGCCTTAGCAATACCAACAGAAAAAAAATCACTGAAATAAATCTAAAAACAACTGACAATCAAGCAGATGGATTTATATACCTGCCTGATTCCCTGAGTACCGGTTGCTATTTGCTTTGCACTTCAACACGGAATAATCCCACCTTAACTTTCAACGAGATATTCATTTGCAACCGGTTTACCGGCATTCCGGAAAGTGGTACGGTCTTGCATGCCACAAAAACCCGGGCCACCATGGAAAAGCGGATTGATGACCTGCAAATTGAAGGAATAAACAAACCCAGACCAACCAGAAGTAATACCCCGATAACGATTCATTTACCGGATAGCTTGCGCTCCCGGATAAAGGGGAATCTCGCAATCAGTATTGCTGAAACAACCTCCGGGTACAACCCGGGAAGCTTTCTCATAAACATGAAACCTATGGAAAATCAGATGGTTGAAAAAGATGGGGTGATTCTGGAAGGGTTTATTCAGGATCTGAAAACCGGAGAACCCTTTAAAAATGGGATCGTTCTCCTCTCGATTCCTGACTCAATACCCAGGTTCAACTTTTACAGGACCGGAGCTGATGGCCATTTTAGTTTCCAATTCGACCAGTATTACGGGAAAATACCGGTAGTGATCCAGGGACTCGATCCCGAAAGAAAACGGCTGCTCAAAATTGTGCTGAATCATCCCGATAGTATTCCCGGGGGCGTTTCCTCTTTCGAATACTGGACTATTCCACCTGAAATCAGGAAGATCGCCGGAACAAATACCGATGCAGTGACCTTCCGCAAGATATTTAGTCAGCAGGAGATTACCATCCAACCCGGGTCGAGACCTAAAGCAGACCGTTATCCTTTTTACGGAGTTCCGTCAGCGGTGGTAGATCCGCATCCATTTATCGATCTGCCCGATTTTACCGAGATCTCGCGCGAACTTTTGCCGGGGATCAAATTCAGAGCCTATAACCGGATTCCATCTTTACAGGTCTTTAACACTGCACTTCATACCTATTTTGAAGACCCCCCATTATTGCTACTCGATGGCATCCCGGTTCATGATCTTGGAATAATTAAAAATCTTGGATCGAAAGATATCGACCGGGTGGAGATTTGCCTGAATGAACGGTTTTATGGTGATCTGGCCTTCCCCGGGGTTGTGGCTATTTTCACCTCAAAATCCAATTTCTCACGAATTGCGGAATCGGAAGATCTGATTAAATTCAATCTGGATGTCATTCAGCCGGATGCACAATTAAATATCCCCTCTGAAAAACAACAAAGCGAGCCCGATCTCCGTAAAATTTTACTCTGGAAACCGACTTTGAAACCCGAAGAAACCCTAAGACTCGATTTTATAACATCCGATATCCGGGGCAGCTTTAAGCTTATAGTCCGAGGCACTAACAATGACGGGTCAGTTTTTTATAAAGAACAAATTTTTGAAGTAAATTAATATGGGCAACAGGATACTCTTGATTATCACCCTTCTGGGACTTTTCACCGCTGTATCTGTCACCGGACAGGAGACCTTGCAGAAAAATGGGAATACCGAAAAAATAAAAGGAACCCGTTTTATTCCTTATCCCGGCTATTCAGGATCACCCTATATGACCGATAAATTTGTGAACGGAGAGATTGAATTCCTCGACGGCACAAAAATCGGGAACCTGGGTTTGAGGTACAGCACCTACCAGGATGCAATAATTTATTACAATTCAGTTATTTCTGCGCAGATTATCATCGACAAAATCAGTCTGAACGGATTCTCATTTACCGATGAGAAAGGGGAAAAAAGGATTTTTCGCCGTCAGTATTACAACGGCTTAATGCATGAAGAACGTTTTTTCGAGGTGCTGAGTGATGGTAAAGTATCATTGCTGGTTTACCGGAAGGTCGATCTGGAGACTTGCGATACCTCCTACAATAAATTTGGCCTCGCTTTTCAGCCCTCTTTTTATTACTATATTTACAGTGCTGAAAAGGGATATTCACCCATCAAAATGAACCGCAGTTCATTGCTTTCAAAGTTTAATAAACCGAATCAGAAACTGGTAAGAAAGATACTTCGGAAAAACAAGGTGCTGATTGAAGACGAACACAGTTTTATATCAGCCTGGGATTTAATCAAGGATAAGGAGTTAGAAATCATTTTTTAAAGTTTGATAATAAATACCTGACCATGGAATCAAATCGCAGAGCATTTATCAAACAATCGGCATTTTCTTCTGCCGGAATTGGCGTATTCAGTATCATCCCATCCCCGGTTTGGGCAGCCAAAACTTCACCCGGCGATAAAATCAATGTAGCACTGGTAGGATGTCGCAGTATGGGTTTCGGCGATCTGTGCCAAAGCCTCGATTACCCGGGAGTCACTTGCACAGCCCTTTGCGACGTTGACGAGACAGTACTGAATGAAAAAGCGAGGGAGCTCCGCACAAAATTCGATCAGCATCCCAAACTTTACAAGGATTTCAGAAAGATGCTGGAACAGAAGGATATCGATGCCGTTTTTATCGGAACACCCGACCATTGGCATTGCCTGATTATGGTGGCATGTCTCGAAGCCGGGAAAGATGTCTATGTCGAAAAGCCGATGGCCAATTCGATTGAAGAGTGCAACATCATGACACGGGCTGCAGCCAAACATAAACAGATCGTCCAGGTGGGGCAACAGCAGCGTTCCGGTTTTATCTTTCAAAAAGCGATGGAACTGATTAAATCCGGTAACATCGGGACACTCCGGAAAATTAATATCTGGGCTAATTTTGAATATGGTATCGGGGCCGATATTGTCCCCGACAGCCCGGTTCCCCCGGGAGTTGATTACGATATGTGGCTCGGTCCTGCCCCACTCCACCCATTTAACAAAAACAGGTTTCACGGCACCTGGCGCCATTTCTGGGATTATGGCGGAGGACTCGCTTCCGACTGGGGTGTTCACCTGGTCGACATGGGACTCTGGGCAAAAGGGATTACCACCGCACCCGATAAAATACTCACTTATGCCGGAAATACCTCGCACGAAAAAAAGGCCCGTGAAACGTTTGACACGATGACCATCTGTTACCCCAAGAGTGACTTCGTCATTAATTATGACCTCACGGCAGGTTTGCAGCGCGGCCCGTGGGATATGACCTACGGCATTGCTTTTGTAGGCGATCAGGCAACGATAGTCACAGACCGGACCAACCTGACTGTTTACCCCGAGACAGATCAAAAGACCAAAAAATTCAGGACTGAAGAGTATAAATTCACCGAAGGAAAAGATTCTCACAACGAGCATGTGCACAACTTTCTCGATTGTGTTAAATCGCGTCAGACTCCGGTCTGCCCCCCTGAGATCGGACGTGCAGCGGCTCTCCATGTACACATGGCCAATATTGCAGGACGTGCTGGCGAATCGGTGCTCCTCTGGGACGATGCGAAAAACAAATTCACCAACAGCGAAGCCGCCAACCGGTTGGTCATCCCTGAATATCGTCTACCCTGGAAACTTCCTGAATATTAAACGACAGTAATCTTCTGAATTCCTGTTCTGAACAATAGAAGCATCCGGATCGTTTAATCAATGAACTGAATATTCATGGCATTGAAAAAACCTGATCTCCTCCAAATACCTGTAAATGTGAAAAGTAAACGGTCAGTCATTAGCACGGTTATCACAGTCTGTCTGGCAATCGGCAGTTCAGTTGGCCTCATTGGATGTTTTCATCCGGACAAGCCTTTGCATTCAAAGAGTAATTCTGTTCATCAGTACTCCACATTAAGTGCTTTGCTGGAAGGGGTTTATGACGGAGAGATGACCATAGGCGAATTGAAGCTGGAGGGGAATTTCGGTATCGGGACCTTCAATGCACTTGACGGAGAATTAATCCTGCTGGAAGGTCAGTGTTACAAGGCGGCCTCTGATTCCAGGATCCTGACGATGGCTGACTCGGTTAAGACTCCCTTTGCTGCCATCTGCAATTTCCGCGCGGATACCACGATCCGGATTAACCAGCCGATCAGGATCAAAGCGCTTGAAAACTATCTGGACAGTGCACTCTCCAAACCAAACCTGATTTATGCCTATCAGATTGCTGGAAAGTTTGATTCTGTGGTTATCCGAAGTGTTCCCAAACAGGAGAAACCCTACAAACGGCTGATTGAAGCGTATAAGAAACAGGGAGTCTTTACATTCGTCGATCAGCAGGGGACTCTTATTGGATACAAATTCCCTAAATACCTCAAAGAGGTCAATATGGACGATTTCCACTTCCATTTTTTATCCTCCGACAAAACCAAGGGGGGTCATCTGCTGAATTGCATTCTTATTAGCGGGGAGGTCTCAGTCGCCTATATCCGGAATTATACGTTGCAACTTCCGAACAACGATTACTTTAATCACACGGTGCTGACCAACAATAAGACAGAACTCAAACTCATTGAAGGGGCTGACCGATAGATTTTTTTCCTGCAGACTAGTGAGAGCCCGACTTTGAGTCGGACCCTCACTTTAGCTCTATTCAAAATCCCATCAAGGATCCCTTAAAATTACTTTTGCAGGTTTAAAAGGATATTCAGTCCACTTCGGGGCTGCTGCAGTAATTTATTTTCGTTACCCCCGGTTTCGCAAGCTTCACCGGGGGTCAATAGGATTTAACCGCTACGCGGTTTAAATTAGTTTTTCATCCAACACTATTTGCAAAAATCTGGAATACCCTACTCAACAATGGTTTAACCATTACTGAGACTTTCCAGATCCCATTTGTGCATCACTGTCCGAACTTTGGATAACGCTGTCTCAACAATGTCATATTGGTTTTCATCATTGGGAACTTCTACACTGTAATACCCCGGATAGCCAGCCTTGCGCAGATTATTCATCTTCTCTTCAAGCGGTCCGTTAATAATATTCCACCCGATATGGGTGTGGGCAGCAAACTTTGCACTTTCGCGATCGGCCAGGTCTTTTTCCTCACCTGTCCCTTTCCATCCCCCGATATGGACACAAAAAGAGAATCCGGGATGGTCAACTGCGTCATATAGTTTTTTAAGATTTCTCCATTCTCCCGAGGGACCCATGTGGTTCTCAGCACCGACCCGGAACCCGTTGTCATAGGCATACTGCGCATATTCCTTATATCGTTTTACCGTAAAGTCGAACTCTTCGGTTGTCCAATCTCTTCGGCCATTAGGCATCTCCCAACCTGGTCCCGTATCAAAACGGACAAAACCGATAACCCCCAGCTTTTTGGCTAGTCTGAGATGTTCAAGGGCATTTTTATAGTTCAATTCAGTTCTTTCAGGATTAAAATCCATCACATGGCAGCCATCTGCTGTCAGGTTGGGGATGAATAATTTGCGTTCCTCCAGTGCCTCCTTGACATTGGCGATCCATGTGTCCTCAAAAGGGATATATTTGCCGGTATCATAGCGTTCAAAGAAATCCTTAAGATGTCCGCCCCAAAGGTCGGCCGCATCGAGGTTATAGCGGTACCTGCAGGTTTCAAAATAGCCGAATATATCCTGCATACCTCTTCCTACCAAACTATTAAATGAATAGGACAGGACCGATAGCTTTCGCCTTTCCGGATACTTTCCGTATTGATGAGACCCAACATCCGAAGATGCACCTTTAAGAATGGCCGGGCCAGCTAAGGCACCTATAGCCGCCAGGGAACTTTTCTTGAAAAAATCACGACGTGTAGACATGGCCTTGGTTTATTTTGGGTTAATTTTTTGATCCGTTCAAATTTACATTTCAGGTTTAATGATATTTAGTATGGGGAACCTAAATTTTGCTTTCAAGGCATAGGGCAGTTGGCGACCGGCAGATTTTCGATCGAAGAAAGTAGCCCTCTCAGATTACAACTCCCAACCCTCCCGATATTTGCGGGTAACATATTCATTTGCTTCAGGCACATTGGTCACTTTCAGATTTTTATTATCCCATTCGAGCCGCTGGTTCATCCGGATGGCCAGGTTCCCTAAACAGATTGCTTCGGCAATGGTCTGGCATTTTAAATAACTGCCTCGTGATTCCTTTCCTCCCCTGAAGGAATCAATCATATCATCATTGAAATCTGTCAACTTGACTTCCGGCGTTTTGATCGAAGCAATAATTTTATCGCTTTGATCAACTCCTAGTACTTCCGGATTCTGATAATTATAATTAGCCAGAATAGACCCTTTTTCGCCAACGAACATTACCCCCTCCTCCGGAAATGTCTTTCCCTTCGCCCTTAAAGCCTTCAATGAAAATGGTTTCATACCCCCTTCGTACCAAAAGACGTTAATACTATCCATAGTATTTTTCACAGGAACTTCCCACCGGAGTGTCGCTGCATGAGGATAGGAAAGCTCATTTTTCACCCAAAGGCTTTTAAAATTCTTTACCTGGCAGACGAAGCTGGAAGAAGCCTCGGCGACTGAAGGCATTCCCAGGTTCAAAACCCGCCAGTCAACCCAAAAACCGTAATAACCCATATCTGCAAGACACCCGGCACCAAATTCATACCATCCTCTGAAAACAGTATGTGTATAATCCGGTGAATAAACACGCGGAAGCGCCGGTCCCAGCCACAAATCCCAGTCAAATCCCTCGGGTATTGGGGGCGTATTTGAAGGAAGAAAAGGGGAACCCTGGGGCCACATAGGTCGGTTAGTCCAACGGTGCAACTCAGTCACCTTGCCTATAACACCCTGTTTAATCCATTCTTCCACAACATAGTGTTCCTTAGGATCCTGGAAAGCAAACATCTGTGTAGGAACACCGGTGGCCCTTGCAGTATCGATTGCAACCCGGGTTTCATGCATGAAATTTCCGACAGGTTTGTGTGAGCCAACCATGATTTTCTTCTTCATCGCTGCAATGGCAACTGTGGCATGAATATGGTCAGGTGTCATGATGAATACCGCATCTATGCCGGTTTCTTTTTCAAACAGTTCACGAAAATCGGCATGAGCCGTGCATCCGTTGTACTTTTCTTTCCCAATCTTTTCCCCATAATACTTGTTAATTCTGTGTTGCCCGACTTCGCGTCCTCCCGGAGCGCCGCAGGTTTCACCACCCGGGTCTCCCCATGTAGGATAGTCATAACTCATCCTGTTCGGATCACAAACAGAAACAAACTGTAATTCGGGGCGCTTCAGCCAGCCTGGCAGCATTTCCAGCGCCTGGGTACCGGATCCGATAAGCGCTACCCTGATTTTATCATTAGGTGAAACCCGGCCAACGCCCCCCATAACGTTTGAAGGTAAAATTGAGAGGGCAAGTCCTGCTGTTGCCGTGTTTTTTAAGAAATTGCGTCTGTTAAAATTAGTTTCCATTTTTGTAATGATTTGAAATTATTTTGAAGACAGAATAAATACAAAATCCAAAATTTAAACAGTTGCTAAATAAAATCATTATACCTTACCCTTATAAGGTGCCCTCATCATTACTTTTGCCAGTTCACCTTTGCAGATCTCACCTCTTTCGAGTTTCCGCCGACCATAATCACAAAATCACCCGGTTCCCAGACATATTTGAGGTCACCATTGTAAAATTTCAAATCTTCAGGGGTAATTTTGAAAGTAACCGGCCGGGTCTCCCCTGCTTTCAGGAAAACCTTTTGAAAACCTTTCAACTCCTTTATCGGACGGGTAATACTCCCCACCACATCCCGGATATAAAGCTGAACAACCTCTGCCCCATCGGTTTTCCCGGAATTCACAAGGTTTACAGTCGCTGTAATAGCCTGATCTCCTTTTGCCTGAAATGTGCTTAGTTTAAGATCACCATAATCAAAGGTGGTATAACTTAAGCCATAACCAAAAGGGAATACCGGCTCGTTCGGGACATCGAGGTAATTGGAACGGAACTTCATAAACCATGCCCCTTCCGGCAAAGGTCTTCCCGTGTTTTTAGTACTGTAATAAATCGGAATCTGCCCTACATTCCGGGGAAAGGTGGCCGTCAGCTTTCCCGAAGGATTGACCTTGCCAAACAGCACATCGGCAATGGCATTTCCCGCTTCTGTACCCGAAAACCAGGCCTCGAGGATTGCCGGAATATGAGCAGCTTCCCAGGGAATAGTCAGCGGGCGGCCATTGAACAGCACCATTACTACCGGTTTACCTGTTGCCAGCATCGCTTTAAGCAACTCTCTCTGGTTTTCAGGCAGACTGATATCCGAACGACTTGAACATTCTCCGCTCATTTCAGCACATTCGCCCATAGCAGCCACGATAACATCCGATTTTTTGGCTACCTCAACAGCCTCGTCAATCATCTCTTTCTGGGAACGGTTCTGCCGGAAGGATGGTTTCCCAAATACACTCACCCTCGAATCGAGGATGGAATCATTGAGAATATTCGTTCCCCAGGCGGTCAGGATCGTGGTTTCATCACCTGCAGCAGCCTTAATGCCTGAAAGGAGTGACACACATTTGGAAAAATCAGCCGCAACACTCCAGGTTCCGGTCATATTCAGTTTATTGTCAGCCAGCGGACCAATCAATGCGATGGTTCCCCCTTTTTTCAAAGGAAGAATCTGAAGATCATTTTTCAGGAGCACCAGGGACTGGGCGGCAATCTGGCGCGAAATCTCACGGTTTTCCGGGGTAAAGATCTCCGTTTTGGCCCGGTTATCATCGCAATAGCGGAAAGGATCTTCGAAAAGGCCCAGCTTGTATTTTGCTTCCAGTATTCTCCGGCATCCCAGTTCGAGTTCCGACTTGTTAATCCTTCCGGTTTCAAGCGACTTTTTGATGGTTTTCAGAAATCCTTCGCTGACCATATCCATATCGATACCTGCATGAAGTGCCTGAGCAGAAACTTCCTGTAAATCCCCGAGTCCATGCTCAGTTAATTCTGCAATACCGGTATAGTCCGTAACCACAAAACCCTGAAAGCCCCACTGCTTGCGCAGAACATCGGTCATTAACCATTTATTTGCCGTGGCAGGTAACCCATCCACCTCGTTAAATGAGGCCATTGCGCTTCCCGCCCCGGCATCAACAGCCGCTTTATAGGGAGGGAAATATTCGTTAAACATCCTCAGACGGCTCATGTCGGTGGTATTGTAATCGCGGCCCGCTTCAACGGCTCCGTAGAGTGCAAAGTGTTTGACACAGGCCATTATCGTATTGTTTTTCCGAAGATCATCACCCTGAAATCCCCTGACCATTGCCCTGGCAATCTGAGATCCCAGGTACGGATCCTCACCCGATCCTTCAGATACACGTCCCCACCGTGGATCACGCGAGATATCCACCATAGGGGCAAAAGTCCAGCAAAGGCCGTCGGCACTCGCCTCCTGAGCAGCAATCCGGGCAGACTGTTCGATCAGCTTTATATCCCAGCTGCATGACAATCCCAGTGGAATCGGGAAAATAGTCTGATAACCATGGATCACATCCATCCCGAACAGCAGCGGAATCTTTAGCCGGCTCTCTTCAACAGCAATCTTTTGAACGGCACGTATCTTACTGACACTCTTGACATTTAAAAGTCCGCCAACTTTCCCGTCCCTGATTTTCTGATGAATGTCGGAACTGGTTGTCTCCCCGGTTGTGACATCACCGGCACCTGACAGATTCAACTGGCCAATTTTCTCATCCAGGGTCATCTTGCCCATCAGGTTCGTGATGAATTGATTCATTTTGGGATCAACTACTTTTTGGGCCTGGGAATAATTGACCTGAATCAGAAGTAATGCAGATAAAATTATCGTGAATATTTTCATTGTTTTGAGATTTTGGGAGTTCCCTTTTTTTGATTTTTATATGTTCAACCCTTCCGGGGCTGCAATCTAATCCTTTCATTTTTCCGTGGGTTGATACCCCCGGTTATTGAAATTTCACCCTGTCAGGGTTACGGTACCTATTTGGAACCCCGAAGTGGGTTCAATTTTCCCTGACAGTTAAAAATCCTTTATTCTGATTTAATAAATTTCGATGACATGGAAACCCCGTTCTCGTTGAGCGCCTCAATCGTAAAATAATAGGGAAGCTCTTTGTCCATGGCTTTAAACCAGTAATCGTTAGCGCCATAAACCATGATACAGTTATATAATTTATCGGGGGCAGTTCCCACATAAATATTATATCCGTAGGCATTGTCTACAGGAGTCCATTTGAGCCAGGCGCTGCGTTTGTCCTTTTCGGTTCGCAGCACGACAAAGTTTTTTACAGGGTCGGGTTTCTCACCATGACCGTTCCCGAAAACGCGCAGGCCACTGATGGCGAATTTCCCGGTCGGAACATGTATGTTTTCCAGTTTAATGAAGCGGGCATCAACCGGTTCAGGTAATTCGATGTAATCGTGGGGCACATCGGTTGCATTCCGGCTTTTGTCGACCAACAGTTTCCATTTCTTCCCATCTATCGAGAACCAAAGCTTATACTGGTGAAAAATATGGGTTTGTTTTCCCAAAAATGTGGCGTCCTGGTCGGCATAATTGAGCTGAATTGCCCGAACAGTCGAAAGTGATCCCAGATCAGACGCAATCCATTCCCCAGGATTACCGGTAGCTGCAGACCAGTAAGTCCTAATATTCTCATCGACTGCATAATTGGCCTGGTAACCCCCAAAAACGGATGATACGGTAACGGGCTTGTTATAATTCAGGATCATCCATCCTGTGAAACGGCCTGAACGGTGATCTGCTTTCCCGTCAGGCAAATAAAGTGGGTAATCGCCAAATGCCGTATTACAATACATCACATCATCCGGGTCAAAACCGGCAGGCCAAAGCCCTAACCTCCGCTCAAAACTGTTCTTCACCGAGATAGCAATGGTGCTGATGTGCCAATAGTTCTCCCATTTATCCTTAAAAGTGGCCCCATGCCCGGCCCCACGTGCGAATCCACCCGGTTTATAGGAAAATGGCATCGGTTGATGTTTAAAATAGCCAAGAGGCTGGTCTGAAACTGCAACGCCATCGGCATAGCCACTGAACTCAGTTCCCGGAGCCCCGTATTGCAGGTAATATTTGCCATTGTGTTTGGTCATCCATGAACCTTCGATAAAAGGTTTCAGGAATGTATTATCAGAATATTCGCCGAACCTTTGCCATCCGTAACGGCCGTCATCCAGCAGAAGAAGTTCTTTCCGCGTACCAACAGGGGCAAATGTTTTCCGGTTCAGTTCAATGCCATAGGTTGGATAAGTGTTGCTGCTTCCATTATACATATACAACTTCCCATTGTCATCCAGAAAAAAATCGGGATCCCAGCCTCCGATTGACAAAGAATCTATTGCCTCTTTCCATTGGTTTCCTTTGGGATTGGTAGACATCCATATCGGGAAATTGGTTGAATAGGTCGATCCAAAAACCAGCATGGTGTCATTCTGAACCCAGACAGCGGGGGCGCAAAGGTCGTCGTAAACCTTATGCCAGGGTTTCAGAAAAGTTCTGGAGACAAAGTTCCAGTGGTTTAGATCGGTACTCCACCAATATCCCCATTGATTCGTGGAAAAAAGGTAATAATCTCCTTTATAGGTGACAATGACCGGATCGGCTGTAGCCCTGTGCTTACCCGATTCGGTGAAATTCGGAATCGGACAGTATCCGTAATCGAGGTTTATGGGATTGCAATACGTTTTTTGTGCTGAACTGTTAAAAGAAAGGAACAGCAAAACGATTAAGATTAGCATCTCAGGCAACTTCTTCATTATTTTTCTTTTTTAAGATCTGGAGCGCTGGATTCCAGTTTTTTTAGACCACTTTGAATTTCAGGACAACTCATAAAGAGTTTCCAGAGCAATCCGGTCCGGTAATTTTCGATCATTACCGTCATCGGAGCCTGGTTAAGTCCCATATAAATTTCAGAGCACCAGTTATTGGTCAGATCAAATGCATCCTTGAATCCATATTCGCCCCACAGGAATTTACCATATTTAAAATAGTAATTCTTCAGAGCCTTCATCGATTCTTCAGGAGTATAAGGAAATGAGCTGATCGCTCCGGTTGGTGCCAGCTTACCGTGATCCTCAGAAGGGACAGGTTCATCTGCCGAATAGTTGTAGGGACCATCACTGGCCGTGAGTCCCCAACCGTTTTCACCATATCCTTTAAAATGTTTCGGATTCTGCACGCAATACCGGTAGTTTATCTTTGCAATATTCTGATTATTAATGAAATAATTTGTGTATTTGTCGGTGATGGCATGTGGGTCATATCCCATAAAGGAGTAGTGTGTGAAAAACAGGGGCCCTCCGTTTGAGACACCAACATCCAGTTTAATTCCAAAGTAGGTATTGCCGTTGGTATACATTGACCCATCTTTGGTCCGTCCCCATGCTGAACGGTATTTCTGCCCCGTGCTCTCCTGATTGGCCCAACCAGAGTAATACATTGATGCGGGAACCGGGTGTGAAGGGGAGGCAATCGCGAGAAGATAGGTGACCATCACTTCATTCCAACCGATTAAATTATGATTAATCACCCAGCCCTGGTCAGGAGACCAGTGCCAGTATAGAAATTTACTGTCCGGGCGTTGCCTGAACCAGGCCCATTCGGCCTTTTCCCAGATTGATGTGATTTTTTCCCTGATTTGCCGTTCCGATGAATTCTCCCCATGGAAATATTGTCTTGCCGCCAGAAGCCCCTGTATCAGGAAGGAGGTCTCAACAAGGTCTGCTCCATTATCCCTGTGCCCAAAAAATGGGACCACTTTACCGGAAGGACCATCCATAAAATGAGGGTAAACTCCATGAAATGTCTCCGCCTTTTCCAGAAAACCTAAAATTCGATTGAATCTGGCCACAGATTCTTCCCTGGTAATAAATCCTCTTTCGGTGCCGGCAAGGAGCGCCATAATTCCAAATCCGGACGCACCTGTAGCGATCATGTCATCTCTTCCGGGAATATTCTCCCTGGCCATCCCGCTGTTAGGCTCAGCTCCTTCCCAATAGTAACGAAAAGAAGCTTCCTGCACCATAGTAAGTAATTCATCATCCGTCATAGGCTTTGTGGAAGCAATAACCGAAGACGACAATTTTGAATCCTTGTAATTATCCTTCAGAAAGGAAATTTTATAGGAGTACTGCTTTCCGGTTTCACCTGTAAAATCTGCATACCGGTTAATGTATGGCTGTTGAATACCTACAGGTTTAAAGTTCTTCCCATCATCAGACCGATAAATTTGTACCATATGGATATTTTTATCGGTCACAGTTTGCCAGGTAATATCCACATGCATCGCATAACCTGTGGCAGAGGTGATTACCGGGAGACTGGAGACTGCATCAGAATCAGAAAGACACAAATATTCAATGTCATCCACAAAAATGATCTGCCTGCTACAGTCTCTGCTTTTCTGTTGCGAAAAGACAATAGCGATGACATCTCCGGGCTCATGGGGATTAAAATTGCCGAATGAGGTCAATGGTAGAGTAACCTGTTGCCACCCAGTAGTTTTTCCTTCCGGAATAGAAACTTTGGCTGAAAGAGTGCTGTCTCTTCTCATGAGCTGAACTGCCGGAAGGTCATCAGCAGGAGTTTTCGTTGAATTGTTCAGGATCCAGAATGAGAGGACTTCCCCCTTTTTGAAATGATCCATTCCCCGCTTTTCCTGGTGGTAAATTATTGCCTTCCAATTGCCTGATGCTGAATTTTTATAGTTTAATACCAACGAGTTACCAGGTGAATGGAATACAGAATCACTAACCGGTAATTTGCGATTGACTGTCAGGATGGTAGACTTTCCGGAGGCAACAGTCCTGCTGAAGAAATAGTCTCCACGCATAGCACTGTTTGTAAAAAAGTTATAGGTGTATTTGTATTCTTCCGCCATTGACATGAGAGAAAGCAGCATAATACATAGTAATAACTTGTTTGTCAGCATATTTACTGTTTTTGATCGGTTGTCAAATATTCTTATTTTATCCAGGGGGATTTGAAATCGAGCTTTTTTAAACCATTTTGAATTTCAGGACAGCTCATAAAGAGTTTCCAAAGCAATCCGGTTCGGTAGTTTTCGATCATCACAACGATAGGGCCCTCGTCGATAGCCAAATAATTCCGTGCATACCAGTTATTTGTTTCGCTGAAGGCATCGGTAAATCCATATTTGCCCCAGATTTTATCTCCCAGATCAAAATAGAAATGTTTTAGTGCCTTCATCGAATATTCGGGAGTATATGGGAAAGCGGAGAGTGCCGCAGTCGGAGTAATCACACCCAAATCGTTATTCGGGGCATGGGCGCTATAACCCTCAAAATTATCACTCGCCGTGAGGCCCCAGCAATTCTCGCCATAACCCTTGAATTTTTTGGGATTATCCACGCAATAGGCATGATTGATCAGGGTATGATTTTTATTCTGTTCCCAATAATTGGCATACCGGTCAGTCAGTTTGGTCGGATCCAGACCTAAAAATGAATAATGGGAAAAGAACAGGGGTCCTCCAAAATCAAATCCTAACGGGAGTCTGAATCCATAAAATGTCTTCCCATTCTTAAAAAAATTACTCTTCGCCCATCCATTATGATATACTGAGCTGTTCACTGGATACCGTTCACCACTCGCGGCCAGCATATAGGTAATCAGGCACTCATTGTAACCATGGATCGGAAAGTTCATTGCCCAGCCGTTGTTTGGACTCCAATGCCAATAGAGAACCTCTTCACCCCCTTTGGTAAACCAGTTCCATTCGATTTCGTTCCACATATTGTTTATCCGGTCGCGCAATTCCGATTCAACACGATTATCCTTATTGAAATATTGCCTGGCACATAATAATCCCTGGAAAAGGTAGGAGGTCTCCACCAGATCTGCACCGTCATCTTTCCTGCCGAAAGGGATGGTTTTACCCGTTGCACCATTAAGCCAGTGTGGAAAAACGCCATGATAAGCATCCGCTTTGGCCAAAAACCGAACCATCTTTAACAAGTGGATTACGGCGGAATCCCTTGTAATCCAATTCCTTTCGACTGCAACTATCGTAGCCATTACACCAAATCCAGTTCCACCTGTAGTAACCACTTCGTCTCCATAACCATAGGCAGGATTACTTCGCTCGCGCGCCATCCCGCTAACCGGGTGGGCAAAGTCCCAAAAATACCTGAACGTCTGCCTCTGGACTAAAGTCAGCAATGCAGTATCAGACAGATTCTTCTGAATCAGGATTTTACTTTTCAGATCCTGCTTTGGGAATATTTGTATTGCTTTAGATGGAAAAACTACTCCAATGATTAACAACCCGGTGCTCAAGAGACAATATAGATGATTTTTCATGGCAGCACGATTTTAAGAAATATTCATACAACGTTATAAATTAGGGCTCTGGAAACCCAGGTTTGTCATTCCGGTTTTAACTTCGGGGCAACTCATAAATAGTTTCCACAGCAATCCTGAACGGTAATTTTCAATCATTACAATCTGAGGCCCCTGATCAATAGCCAAATACGAGTTTGAAAACCAGACACTGGACAAATTAAATGCATCTATAAAACCATAAGTTCCCCAAATTTTATCTCCAAGCTGATCATAGAAAAACCGTATGGCATTCATCGATTCGGTCGGAGTATAGGGGAGCGAGGAGACGGCGGCCGTTGGAGAGATAACACCGTCATCGTTTCCCGGAGCATGTGCTGAGTACCCGCTCACATTGTCATCGCTGGCAGTCAGACCCCAGCATTGCTGACTATAACCATTATATACCAATGGGTTGGCAACGCAATAATTATAATTTATTTTTGAATGTGCCACATTCTGATCCATGTAACTGGCATATGCGTCGGTCAGTCCCGTGGGATTAATCCCCAGAAAAGAATAATGGGCAAAAAACAGCGGACCACCCAATGCGGGGCCAAGGGGTAGTATTGTATTATAATAGGTCTGACCATTTTTCATCGATCCGTTCATTGCCCATCCATTGTCATACACCAATTTAGGAATCGGATAACCAGGAGATGATGCTGCCATGACATAGGTAATCAATGCTTCATCCCAGCCATGGATCGGCATGTTTATGGCCCACAGATTATCAGGGCTCCAATGCCAGTAAAGGACGTTTTGATGATCCTGCTGTCTGAACCAGCTCCATTCCACGCCGTTCCACAGGGTATTAATGTCAGCGCGCAGGTTTGTTTCATCAGAACTGATCCCGTTAAAATATTGGCGGGCACAGAGCAACCCCTGCATCATATAAGAGGTTTCAACCAAATCGGCGCCATCATCCAGCGTACTGAACGGAACTGTAGCCCCGGTGGCTCCATTGATCCAGTGGGAAAATGCGCCATGAAATCGGGTACAATTATTTTTCAGAAAGGAGACGATAGTGGTGATGCGATTCAACCCGTCGCTCTTCGAAATAAAATTCCGCTCTATTCCGGTCAGGATCGCCATGATGCCAAAACCGGTTCCACCGGTGGCTACGATATCTCCGGAACTGTCCCGTTCACGCGCCATCCCAGAAACCGGGTGACCAAAATCCCAAAAGTATTTAAACGTTTGCTGTTGAATTAATGTAAGCAATGCATCATCGGTAATTGGCGGAAATTTCAGGGTTGAATCAAGCGCGGACACGAAATGATTGTCAAAACCTCCGAATGAATTGCCCAATACCGATTTAAGGTTGGTGGAAACTGAAAAATCATATCTGGTATATCCCGACAGGATTACAGGACAATTCAGGTTGACCGTTTTTAAATCGTTGCTCACAGAAACTTGATAGACTGCATTTCCCGATAGCCTGAATGATGATTTTAACTGGACAGTATCCAACGCTTCCGAGAATTGCAGTTGAAGTTTCGATCCTTGCCTCCGTACATTGTAAACGATCACTGGCGGCATAAAAACCTGATTATCCAGTAAAATATTTGTTAATGAAAAAAGCCCGCTGGAGGTGATGAATTTGAATTCGGCACCATCGAATGTTTCTCCGTGGCTTCCTTTCAGGTTTGAAGTGACAACTAATGTATAATGTGAAGTCTTGGCCAGATCTTGGTTGTGTTTCACCAAAACGGTCCTGTTATTATTGGTAAATGCAAAGTAAATTCCGGAAAATGCAACACCGGAACTGTTGTTTAAATAAATACTTGATTTGGCCTGAACGGTGTCTATGGCAGCAGAAAAATTAAGAATAATATTTTGGTTCAGCGGAATATTACTGATCTCTGCAGAATATTGAAGCGATATACTCCCAACGGTGCAGGAAGAGAGTTCCAGTGTGCCAATCTGAACAACGGGACCCTTTTTACAGGAAATGAGTAGTGGTATCACAATCAATAGCAGGCTAAAGGTGTGGTGCCAGACCGCAATTACTATCGACTTACAATGATTCAGCTTCATAAATAATTGGAATAGAAGACCTTTTAGGTCTTAGAAAAGAGAGGGAAGAGCTTTCCCCTTACCCTCTCTTTCAATTTTACAAATCTTCATCAATACAGCTATTTTGCATTAATTATCTGAATTTCCTCAGCCAGAATCGCCCGGGGTTCCCCCTGACGATTCGCTTGGGAATATTCTCATCAACATGCAGAAAGCAGCCTTGAGAGGGAACTATTTCTGATCATTATAGATGGATTGAACTTCAGCAGCTGAAATGGCCTTATTAAAGATCCGCAGCTCGTCTATCATGCTATTGTCAGATAAATGTCCCCAATAATCAGTATTCGGACTTCCTGAGGCGATTGATATCTGGCTGCAGCTTGTCCAGTCGATCGGACCCGCCCAATTATTTTCTCCTACAGATACCCCATTAATATAAAAGGAGACATGAGTTGGTGAGACCGAAACGGCAATTTGCCACCATCCCGCAGCATTAGCCGGTGGGGAAGTTATTGGAGTGCTTACGACATAAAAAGGATTATACCAGAATTCGTCAGTCCCATTGCCAATATTTGACCAAATATTCTGACTGGTAGTGCCCCCTTCACGCATTAATCTGAACCCTTTGGTACGATCTCCTCCAACACTGGGGGGACTTATTGTAAGAATACCTGCGCGGTTAGGAGCAACATTATTGATGTTATACCAGAGCACAACGCTGAAACCATTACTGCCAACGATTCCATCAGTTGGGAATGATAAATAAGCTCCGGTTGCACCGGCATAAGCTTTCCCTTTTTGTCCGTCAGCAAAACCCGGGGTTCCGATAACTGTAGGAAGTGTCAAACTAATCTCTTCCATAAAATCACCGTCAAATGGCATGTACAAAACCTCACCATCATACTTGGCGTTATACGGAGCTGCTTTTGAGAAATTTACCGAACTTGAGGCGGTTTTCCCCGATTTATCAGTAGCGGTGACCTTGAGTACATGGTTGCCATTTGTCAGATTCGTAAACAAATATTTTTCGATAGCAATCCTGTAGTCTAAAAAGCTTGTGAAGGTGGTCAGATCAGTTCCATCCATATTAACAACGATAGATCCAATTTCTATATCGTCAGTTACTTTTAGCTGGATATTGATTGAGGTTACCTCCTCTTTCACCTGGATCACCTTACCCTCAAAAGGATAATTTATGGTTACAGTTGGCGGTGTCTGATCAGATCCGGCAGCAACTGCCTTAATCGGATCTATATAACCACTCTTGCACGCAGTAGTAAATACAATGCCTACTAAAAATGCCAATATATATTTAATATTTTTCATCTTTTATCATTTTTAATCAATATAGGTTTACTTTGATAATAATTGAGGCAGCACATCCGTCTCGGCTAACGGATAAGGTAGAAAGGTTTTATCGGTCGTAAATGTCCTTCCATCATAACTTAGTGCGGCTGTATTGCCAAGGCGGACCATATCATAATAACGGTCACCCCATTCTGTGGCTAACTCAGCGAACTTTTCATCCATAACCTGGGCATTGGTAACACCAGAGATTGCACTCAAACCGGCTCGTACCCTTACCGCATTCACGGCATCATCGGCTGTTCCGGCTGATCCTGTAGCACCCTGAGTCAGCGCTTCGGCATACATTAACAGAATCTGAGAATACCTGATAATCTGAAAATCTTTGTTGGAAGAATAGGAAGTACGTCCCGGGGTAAGCATATCGGAAGGCAAATACATTTTACCGGAATAAAACACCTGACGCGAACCGTTATTGAAAACATCTCCATCCCGTGTAGTATTTGAGACAAAAGAAGGGAGTGAATTGGCATATTGGGGTGCAACCTTCTTTAAGGAATCAATTCCCGCCTGGGTAAATAACACGGTTGTTTCAAGCCTTACGGTTTCGCCTCTGCCAAGCATGAATTCAACATACTTAAAACTAGGCTCCCAAAATCCCCAACCACCACCTGCAGTAGATACTTTTGGAGTCCAACTCTGAGGTCCGAAAAAATCCCACAGGTAATTATAGGAGTCTCCAGAAGGTGTGCCAAAGTCGGTATAATTTAATTCCCAGATGTTTTCGTTATTTAACTTCCCTTTAAGTTTGAAGAGGTTATAGAAATCAGGTTCGAGGGAAAACAGACCTGCCTGGATGATCTTACCTGTTGCATCGGCCACAATCTGATATTTTTTCAGCTCAAGATTTGCCAAAGCTTTAATAGCAAGGGCAGTATATTTGGTTACCCCTCCCGGAATATCGGTACGCTGATTTGGACGCTTATCGGGTAAATTAGGAATCGCTTCATCCATTCTGGCTGAAATGTATGCCATCACGCTATCTCTGGAGGTTAGTTTTACCTGAAACATGATCGATGGATCTGATGTTGGCGGAATCAGAATACTCCCCCACGCCCTGCTGCACCAAAACAACCACCAGCAACGCATCACCTGTGCTTCGGCTGTGTATTGATCGGCCAAAGGTGCACCGTTTTTGGCATTTTTCTTGTAAAGAGCGATTTGTTCCATCGCAGAGTTAGCTGTAACAACATCTCCGAATAATTCCTGCCAATCAGCATCAAGCATCCAGTAAGTATTGTCATAATGATAAAAATCAATATCTCCCAATGGAGACTGATCCCCCAGTCCTCCTTTATTGACATCATCTCCGCGGACAGTCAGTAAAGGGAAAATATTCCATCCGATACCATTGAGACGTGAATATACCCCATACAGCGGTTGAATCATATTGCTGGTAATAGTATAATCGGTCCCTCCGGTATACGTCCGGTTTTCGGCGAGTGAATCCAGTTTTTTACTGCAACCGGACACAACAAAAAGTGCAACGAATAGCAGAGTTACCGGTATAATATGACGAAGTGGTTTCATAATTAACAGTATTTTAGAATTTAATATTAAGGCCAATTGTATAAATTGCAGGGATCGGATAGGTTACATCATCATATCCGTTAGCAACTTCCGGTGTAAAACCCTGGTACTTGAAATGGGTCAAAGGATGGTCTGCAGTTAAAAAGATCCGGGTTTCCGGGAAATTGCCATTTAACCAGGACTGATTCTTGAAAGTGTAACCTACTTGCACATTCTGTATCCGCCAGAATTTACCATCGTTCACAAAATAATCAGACATTTTTTGATTCCATACCTTCAGAAGGCCGGCTGAAGATGGATATTTATTGGAAGTGCCATCTCCATGCCAGCGATTTACGGCCAGATCCGCATCAAGGTTGCCATCATTGGTCCAGAGCATTTCCCCACGTCTGCGGTTGAGAATCGAATTGCCTGATTGTCCGTAGAAATTGGCACTTAAATCAAAGTTCTGATATTTCAGCCCAATGTTGCCGCCATAAGTGAGGTTTGGAAAATAAGATCCCAATATCACCCGGTCGCTTCCGTCTATCTTACCATCTTTATTCTGGTCCACATATTTAAAATCTCCGGGGATCAAACCATTGGCTACCGCAATAGGATCTGCATTTATCTGAGCCTGGTTTTGGTAAACTCCGGCAATTTTCCAGCCATAATAGGCATTCAGGGGGTGTCCCACATAAGAACGTTGCTGGAATTCAGGGGTGCCATAATTGATGTAAGGTTGTCCGTAAAGGTTGCGAACCTGGTTTTTAAGCGTTGCAAAATTGGCTCCGATATTGTAACTAAGCTTATCGGTAATCTTATCACTCCAGTTAAGCGTGCATTCAAACCCTGAATTTCGGATGGTACCTACTGCCTTCAGAACACTTCCTCCGATTAAAGGGATATTCACCGGAATAGCGGCATTTTTGGTATCACGGCTAAAATAATCAATGTCGGCCGATAAACGGTTATGTAGAAACCGGGCAGTTAACCCTATGTTGGTTTCTTCGGTTTTTTCCCATTTGAGAGAAGAGAAGGTATTTTGAGCAATTGTCCCTGAAACCAGATTACCACCCATGGTTGTATTCACTACTGAGGTTGTCCTGGCTCCGTCACTAGCCTGAATATGATCGTTCCCAAGTTCTCCCCAGCTGCCGCGTAACTTTAGAAAGGGGACAAAATCATTGTTTTTCAGAAAATTTTCTTCGGAAACGACCCAGCCTGCACCAACCGTGGGGAAATAACCCCATTTTTCCTGGTATTTTGAACTTCCGTCAGCACGCATGGTGCCATATAACAGGTACTTCTCCTGATAGTTATAGGCAGCTCTTCCAAAATAAGAGAATCCATATTGATGCAGACCATCATCATTCACATCAGTGTGAGTGGACGGTATTGTGAGCGACTGGGCGATATACCAGGATTGTGGCAGGGTCGGAAAATCAACTCCCTTGGCAGAAAGCATCTGATAAGTTTCATCCTTATACGAGGTACCAGCCATTAACGTCAGATTGTGGGAGCCAAAGCTTTTAGTAAAGGTTAAAATATTGTCCCAATACTGGTTCATATAAGATGAGGTGGTCTTGGTAAGTGTCCCGTGCGGATTCTGGAAATTGTTATCAATAAACCAGGGTAAATCGACAACCCGTTCATTGACCTGGGTGTAACTATTGTTATACGTGGACTTAAAGGTTAATACTTTTGGGATTAAAGTAATTTCCATGTAGATCGTTGCCAGTGCTTTCAAAATCTTCTGCTGGTCCTGATCGCTGACCATGCCAGGAAATGGATTTTGCCCACCTCTGTAACCAAGTGGATCGGCACTTGCATATTTGAATGGAATTGCAGCCGTATTGGTCAGGTCGTAAACCGGGAAAATCGGGACTGCAAAATAGGTATTGTACCAGGCCTGACTGGCATCCAAGTATTTGGTTGCGTTACTGAAGATCATGTTTTCACCTACAGTAAGCCATTTTGTGGCTTTTATATCGACCTTGGAACGGAGATTCATACGTTCGTAATTGTTTAACTCCTTCAACGTTCCATCCTGGTAGAAATAATTTACACCAAGAGAATATTTTGCCTTCTCTGTCCCGCCGTCGATTCCAACACTGTGGTTTCTGATCTGACCATCGCGAATGACCTGTTTATACCAGTCGGTATTGGTTACCGGAATATTCGGATCGACACGGCTTCTCCCCCATTTCTGCATGGAATTCAATACATCCTGCACCTCAGTAGCAGATCCTGATTCATTGGCCATGGCAGTATATTGCTGGGCATTGGCCATCTTGAGCACGTTTTGGTCAATCTGATACCCCTCATAACCATCATATGAGATTTTAGTTTTCTGGTTGAATGACCCCGACCTGGTTTCAATCAGAATGACCCCATTTGCAGCCCGCACACCGTAAATTGCAGCTGCAGAAGCATCTTTGAGTACCGAAATGGTTTCGATGTCGGTAGGATTGAGGAAATCAATATTGTCATAAAACATTCCGTCAACCACATATAACGGAGCCTCATTATTCATTCCCGGAAAGGAGCCAATACCACGAATCCTCACAGTGGCTGAATTACCCGGACCTCCGTCATTTACAATCTGGACACCGGCCACTTTACCTTGTAAGGCATTCATTGGCTGACTCGCCGGTGTTTTTGCAAGATCGTCGGATTTAACAGTACTGATTGATGAGGTAAGATCCTTCACCTTTTGGGTACCATACCCCACTACCACCACTTCTTCAACCCCGACAACCTCTTCTTCCATAACAAGGTTAATAATGCCACGATTATTCACCGGAACTTCATGACTCTTAAAACCAACGAAACTAAAAACGAGTGTTGCCTGGCCGGAAGCCTGCATCGAATAGGCGCCGTTTGCATCGGTTACAACTCCATGAGTAGTCCCTTTGACAGAGACTGAAACACCGGGCATACCTGCACCTGAAGTGTCTGTAACCTTCCCGTTTATAGTTAACGTTTGCTGACCATAAAGAAGAGTTACTGACAAAAATAGATTCAACAGAAAGATTAGTCTTTTCATATGTTAAATTTTTAAAATATATGTTACAAATCTACAGCGCTATTGTTCCGAATAAAAAAAAAAGGATACACTTCTTACACTCCATTTATTTTCGATCAATAAAAGAACCTCACATTTACCTCATCATTTAATAAATATTTCAGTTATATTATTATTTATCAATTAGATAAATTTTTATATATTTGACTTATTTAATTTAATTATTATCATACCAATCCTGAAGAGTGAGTTAATTTTCTCCAATTTTGTATTATTTTTGGGAATTATTGATTAAATCCGGAGATTTATTTAATATTATTGGCCATAATTAGACAAACGGAATATTAAAAAAATGTTAATTTTTCAGCAAATGAACCTAAATTATCAAAACCTTAAGGTTAAGAAAATATTCAGGATAATTCCTTCCATATTTACCTGTCTTTTGTTTTGGTTGTGTTTTCAAAACACCCTTGGCTCTGAATATGAAAATCCGGTAGTGAAGAATTTTTCAAAATTCGATTACAATGCAGATAATCAAAACTGGTCCGTCGCAGAGGATTCAGAGGGTAATGTTTTTTTTGCAAATAATAAAGGGCTGCTTGAGTTTAATGGGATCTCATGGAAGCTTTATCCCTCTCCCAAAGGGAACATAATCCGGAGTGTAGCTGTAGACCACACAAACAGGATCTATTCGAGCGGATACAGAGAGCTTGGCTACTGGAAGCGTAACAAGTCCGGGACATTAGTATATATATCGCTCAAAGGATTAGCGGAAAAGAATTTCATTCCGAATGTTGAGTTTTGGAGAATAATTCCACTCGGGAAAAAAGTTTACTTTCACTCCTTCAGACAAATGATGATATGGGATGGCGATCAAATTTCAACTGTAAACCTGCCAACCTTTTCCAATTCGATGTACCAGATCGGTGAAAAGATTGTCATTGATCAGGCTGACGGGCTTTATACCGTGGAGGATAATCAGTTAAAACCACTTCTCCAGGATCCCTTCTTTAATCAAAAGCAAATCAAGTTTGTATTTCAGGACGAAACTAAAAGATTAATCATCGGAACCTTTTCAGATGGGATCTATACTTACAATGGTCAGCGATTCAATGTCCTGAATCCTGAATGGAATGACTTTTTTATAAAGAACAAAGTAACCCAGGCTTCAAAGTCATCCAATGGGAATATCATAATCGGGACCCATCTCGAAGGGATTATCGCCATTGATAAAACGGGAGAGGTGCTGTTCCGGTTAAATACTCAAAATGGATTACAAAATAATACGGTCCTGGGCATGACCATTGACAAGAACGGGAATATCTGGCAAGCATTGGATAAGGGGATAGATTTTATTACTTTTCGTGAGAAAGAGTCTTTCACCCTACATCCTGTCAAAGATATCGGGGCTGTTTATTCTGCCGCAATTCACAATGAAAAGATCTATCTGGCGACCAATCAGGGATTATATTACAAGAAACTGAAGGAGCCGGATTCGAATTTCAGGTTAATTCCGCAATCGGAAGGACAAGTCTGGATCTGCACTATTTTCGGGGGAAAACTTTTTGCAGGTCTGAGTAACGGAACTTTCGTTGTAACTGATCAGGGCTTACAAAAAATATCGAATATAAATGGGGTATTTGCAATTACTCCTGACCTAAGAAAGCCGGGATTCCTGCTCCAGTCAACATATTCCGAAATTGTTTCACTCGATTTCACAGGCAAGGAACCAAGGTGGAATAAAAACCTGAAAAACTTTAACGATCTGATCCAATACATTGAAGTGGATTTATATGGAAATGTCTGGGCTGGACATATGCATCGCGGAGTTTACCGGTTAAAACTTTCTGAAAACAGGGATGAAGTCATTCAGACAACCTATTATGGTGAAAACTCCCCTTTCGGCAAAGACTACGGGATTCATCCGTTTAAAATTGAAGACCGGATCGTTTTTACCACCGGAGAAAAATTATTTACCTATGATGAATTGAAGGATTCAATCGTAATATACCAGGAACTAAATAAGCAACTGGGACAATATGCGGGAGCCCACAAAATCTTCGCGGCTCCAAACCATCACTACTGGTTTATTACTCATGAATCTATTGCACTTTTCCAAATCAAAGAGAATACCGTTCATCTGATAAAATCGTACCCATCAACGCTTTTCTTCCATCAAATGATCGAAAATTTTGAGAGTATATATCCACTCTCCGAAAACGAAGCGATTCTGTGCCTCGAAAACGGATATGCCATGCTGAATGTCAGTCAGCCCGAAAGTGAAACATTGATAAAAGATAAAAGACTGACTTTAAGAGAATTTATGACTGTTGACCAACATGGGAATTTTGACACCTTATCCCCAGCCCAATCGAAGTATGTCTTAAAATTCAACCGCAGTAATGCCCAAATAAAGTTCTCATTCCCATTATTTACAACCGACAAAATTGTTTTTCAGGCCTATCTTGAGGGAATTGATCCGGCATGGCGGCAACCGGTTTCACTTCCTATTTTTAAGTTCGAACGTCTACCGGAAGGATCTTATACATTGAAGGTTAAGGCTATTGACCCTTGGGGTGCTGAAAGTAAAACCGAAGAAGTAAAACTTGTAATCCTGCCCCCCTGGTACATGACTATTTGGGCAAATCTGGGATACCTTTTCATTATTGGTCTGTTACTCTGGTATTTCCGGCACCGGGTTATTGTCCTGACGCGTCGTAAAGAGCACCGAAAAAGAGAAGAGAAGGAAAAAGAATTAATACGCCTGCGAAACGAAAAATTACAGGATGAGATCTCCTTTAAGAGCCAGGAGTTAGCCAATTCCACTATACTAATTATTAAAAAGAATGAATTCCTGATTGAGCTGAAGCGTGAACTAAAATCCCAAAAGAATCAATTGGAATCACGGTTTCCCGATAAATATTACAACCAGCTGGTCAAAAAAATTGATGAAAACATTGCAAGTCATGACGACTGGAAAACGTTTGAAACCAATTTTGAAAGGGCTCACGAAGAATTTATTTTGAAGTTAAAAACCGGTTATCCAAAGCTAACCTCGAGCGATCTTCGGCTGTGTGCCTACCTCCGGATGAACCTGTCGTCAAAAGAAATTGCACCACTCCTTGGTATTTCAGTCCGGGGTCTGGAAAATCACCGGTACCGCCTGCGTAAAAAACTGGGATTAGATGTTGACGCAAACCTCAACGAAGTAATGATGACTACAAATTGATTTCTTTGGATAACGATTCAATGGTTGATTTGGGCACCTCAAAGATGTCCAAAACAAGTAACCCGTCGATGCAATCATTGAATTTAGGGTCCACATTAAAGGCCACAATCTTGGCATTAAGTCCCAGGTACTTCTTAAGAAGAATAGGTAATCCATTGTTATACTGATCGATATCGCCAATAAATTTATCAAGCGAGTTCAGATCAGGGGTCATATTTTCAAGGGCTGCATTCAGGTGCTGATCATTGGTCGTGACTTTAAAACGATTCCGGGGCTTCACAAAAGCGGCCCTTTTATAGTCAAAGAAATTAGCCATGATATACCGAATTATCAACTCCTTTGAGATTTCCGAATAGGTATTGCTGATACTAACCGGTCCGATCAGGTACCGATATTCAGGATTTTTCAGCATGAAATAAAGAATCCCTTTCCATAACAAGAAGAGTGGCAGCGGCTTACGTTGGTAATCCTTGACTATAAAGGAGCGGCCAAGTTCGACCGATTGTTTCAGGGTCTCCACAAACCCGCTCTTCATCTTAAAAAGACTCTGAGTATAAAATCCCTTTATTCCAAACTGATTATAAATTTCATGCCCCTTTCCGATGCGATAGCCCCCTACAATCTGGTGCTCCTCATTATCCCAGATGATCAACTGGTTATAATAAAGATCAAATTCATCGATATCAGAGGACTGATTAGTCCCCTCTCCGACCTCCCGAAAAGTAACCTCCCGAAGTCTTCCTAATTCACTCATTATCAACGGTAATTTATCGGATGGTGCACAAAATACCGAATAATTCTTGATCGTAAACAAGCAGTTATTTTTGCGCAAATCTTCGATCTCATGGATTAGTTTATCGGTTGGGAGCGATTCGGCTATAGGATGTGGAACACGCTGGTTTATCAATGAATAGTTAAAAAAATGTTTCACCTCAATCCCCGAATCGAGGCAATAGGTCTTTGCACGCAGATATCTTCCAAGTTGATGAATATCCGAAAATTTATCCATATCCTTCACCGATATTGGCTTGCCAATCCGGATCTTTATGGTTTTTCCCTTTTTATTCAAAATTTCAGATGGCAATTTGGCTGTTCGAAGAGAGGGATGGATCTGACCAAGCAAATGAAACAAACGGCTGTTACTGCCATGAAAATAGATTGGAACGACTGGCACACCCGCCTTTTTAATAAAACGTAAGGCAGAAAACAGCCATTCACGATCGGTAATGGCTTTGGCGGCATAATTGGTGGATACTTCGCCGGCAGGAAAGAAACTTAAAACACCCCCATTATTCAGGTGATCCAATCCCGTCTTCAATCCCCCGATACTCGAAGCAGCCTTGGGGTTATTCTCGAAGGGATTAACGGCCAGAAAATAGTCCGAAATTGGCTCCACCTTCTTCAACAGGAAATTGGCGATCACCTTATGATCAGACCTGACCATTGAAAGCAGTTTGATTAGCAATATTCCGTCAATTCCGCCGTAAGGGTGATTGGAAACCGTGATGAACGGCCCTTTTAAGGGTAGGTTCTTTAAATCATTTTCATTAAAATCAAGTGTGACATTCAGATACCTAAGAATGCCGTCGATCGATTCTATCCCTTTGGTATCACTTATATTATCGTATAATTTATTGATTTTGTTAAATTGTAAAAGGTGCATCAGCAACCTGGCCAAATACTCCCCCCCTAAAAGTTGCATTACTGGACTTACCTTCAATAAATCTTGCGGTTTGACTAGCTTCATTAGTTTTGTTTAATATTGGGTTCAAAAATAGAAAATTGGAGTTAATATCCACTATTTTTTTTCAGAGTGTTCGACCGAACAATGAATGGAATTGAACAATGCAGGGGCAAAGCCGTTAACTATACAGCGGCTTTGGTCAATAAATACTGATTATTGGTATATGCCTGATTAAATGAACTATTTTTGTCCCAGATATGGAAGATTCTGAACGATATTCGACACGAAGATGGCTGCCGACTACTGCCAAAGAGGTGGAAGCCCTTGGATGGGAGCAGCCCGATGTCATTCTGTTTTCGGGTGATGCTTATGTCGATCACCCCTCATTTGGAGCTGCAGTGATCGGGAGGATTATGGAGCGTGAAGGACTTCGTGTGGCTATCGTCCCCCAGCCTAACTGGCAGGATGATTTACGCGACTTTAAAAAGCTTGGAAAGCCAAAGCTCTTCTTTGCCATTACCGCGGGTTGCATGGATTCGATGGTGAATCATTACACCGCCAATAAACGCAGGCGGTCGAATGACGCCTACACGCCGGATGGCCGCCCGGGAGCCCGTCCCGATTATGCTTCAATCGTTTATTCGAATATTCTCAAGAAAATTTATCCCGAAATACCCGTTCTAATCGGAGGAATTGAGGCCTCATTACGCAGAGTAACCCATTACGATTATTGGTCCGATCAGCTGAAACCCTCTATTCTGGTTGATACTAAAGCCGACCTGCTTGTTTATGGGATGGGTGAAAAGTCAATCGTAGAGTTCATTCAAAAGCTAAAATCCGGAACCCCTTTTCATGAGATTACCGATGTTCCCCAAACCGCTTTTATGGTGGATCAATCAGCGGAATATAAAACCAACGGGGAGTGGGAGGAGCTTGAGCTAAACTCCCACGAGGCTTGTCTGAAGGAGAAAATAAACTATGCCAAGAATTTCAGACATATCGAAGAGGAGTCAAATAAGATGGCATCCCGGAAGCTGATACAAGGCTGGAAAGATAAGAGAATCATTATTAACCCATCCTATCCTCTATTGACTACCAATGAACTGGACAGCTATTACACGCTTCCCTTTACCCGGACTCCGCATCCCCGCTATAAAAACAAAGGGGCAATTCCTGCCTATGAAATGATCCGTCACTCGGTAAATACGCACCGGGGTTGTTTTGGCGGATGCACCTTTTGTACAATCTCTGCGCACCAGGGAAAGTTTATTGCCTCGCGTTCGGAGGAATCGGTTCTGGCAGAAGTCAGGGAGGTTACCCAAATGGCAGATTTTAAAGGATATATTTCAGATATTGGGGGGCCCTCTGCCAATATGTACAAAATGGAGGGGAAGCATTTGGTGATGTGCCAGGCCTGTCGTCGTCCATCCTGTATTTTTCCGGACATTTGTACGAACCTGAATACGGACCATAGGGGCATGACTTCGCTTTACCGGCGGGTTTCAGCCGTTCCGGGAGTAAAAAAAGCTTTTGTAAGCAGTGGGATCAGGTACGACATCATCTTTCACAAAACAAAGGATGAGCAGGTAAACAAAGGGAATGAAGAGTACCTGGAGAATGTGATCGTAAACCATGTTTCGGGAAGGTTGAAAGTTGCACCCGAGCATACGGCTGATAAGGTTCTGAATATCATGAGAAAACCTTCATTTAGCATCTTTTTTAAATTGAAGAATTTTTTTGATAAGGTGAATGCGGCCAACGGACTCCGCCAACAGCTGATCCCCTATTTTATTTCAAGTCACCCGGGAAGCAGCAACGCCGAGATGGCAGAACTGGCGGCTGAAACGAAGGGGTTGGATTTCAAACTGGAACAGGTACAGGATTTCACTCCAACTCCTATGACCCTTGCCACTGTAATCTATTATTCGGGGTACCACCCCTATACCTTAGAGAAAATAAGTACGGCAAGGGAAGCGAACAAGAAACTTACCCAGCGTAAATTCTTTTTCTGGTACAAACCTGAAAATCGAAGTGAACTGATCGGGGAACTCCGGAAAATGAACCGGCCGGATCTGGAACAGAAATTATTCGGGAAAAAATAGATCTTTTGGACCAACTTAAAGATCGGCAATTCAAAGAATAAAATAGGTAAGGAATTTCAAACGGCCGGCAGCGGTCGGAAGATTGCTTCGCATCCGGCATTTTCTGCCGATTATCAGACATCCAATGTCTTATCTACAAGTTGGGTAAGTAGAATTGAGTTTTTATTTTTCTTCAGAACCGTAAACTCATAATCCTCCATGCTGATTTTCTCATTGATATTAGGTATTCTTCCCAGTTTAAGGATGAGGTATCCGGCAAGTGTCTCATATTCCTCATTTACAGTTAGGGGATGCGGCAGCAATTCATTGATATCGTCCAGAGAGGCAGAGGCAAGTACGACATAGGTCTTCTCCCCTTTTTTCTCCACAAAAGGAATTTCGTTATCGTATTCATCCTGGATCTCGCCAACCAGCTCTTCGAGGATATCTTCCATCGTCACAATTCCCTGGGTTCCTCCATACTCGTCAATAACTACGGCGATCTGCTGGTGTTTCGACTGGAACTCCTTAAGCAGCTGAGCAATGTACTTTGTCTCTGGGACAATTAATACAGAACGCATGATCGAGGAAATCTTGATCGATTCATTTGAGTGTAATTTTATAAGAATATCTTTAAGGTAAACAACCCCAACGATATTATCCAGTGATCCGGCATAACAGGGAATCCGTGAATAGTTTTCCTCGATCAGATGTTCGACCATATCCTGTTGAAAATCTTCAACATCAATAGCCACCACCTGTGTTCTGGGAATCATGATTTGTTTGGCAATACGCTCCGAGAATTCGAAGGCGTTTTTAATGATGTCATAATCAGCCTGTTCAATCTCCCCGCTCTCCTTACCCTGTTTAACCAGATATTTTAATTCATCACTGCTGTGAACATCCTGGCCCTGAATAGTCGAAATGCCTATAGCCCTGAGCACTAAATTTGCGGTGCCGTTCAGCACAAATATGAAGGGGCGGAAAACAAAAAAGAAGAACTGGAGCGGAAGGGCAATTACAAGTATTGTGCGCTGTGAACTTTGAATTGCGATGGATTTAGGGGCCAGCTCTCCAAATACGATGTGTAACAGGGTTATAATCAAAAATGCAACGGGTAATGCAATATGATTAGCTAACTCCGGATCCATTTGAACTCCCACAAATGACATTAAATAAAGGACAATCCTGGCGACTACAGGTTCACCTATCCAACCTAGGCCAAGGCTTGCCAGGGTTATTCCGAGCTGGGTAGCCGCAAGATACCTGTCGAGCCGGGAAACAATGCGTTTGGCAACAGTTGCAAAATGGTTTCCACTCTGAACCTTCAGCTCAAGTTGTGAAGCCCTTACCTTTACAATGGCAAATTCAGCAGCAACAAAGAAACCGTTGAAGAATACCAGGATTAAAGTAATCAGTATGTCGGTGAACATCAGAATTAGATTAGACTAAGCCACAAAGATAACTAATTTGAAGAAGATTAGGTCCTCCCGTTTATTTCCATATCTCCCAAATGGAGGTTGAGCGCATGGACCGAAATTTGGATTTCAAGGATAGAAAGACCTAATGATGCAATCAGCAATAGGAGAGCCACCCCAAATATCCACACAGCAAGTACCTGGCTGCCGACAAAAATTAAAAACATCGTTAAAACACAAAGGAAGAGACTGGTCACTCCTAAAATCTGCATATACTTGGTCAAATAAAGCCGCTTTCTCAAATTGGCAATCTGTCCAAGTAAAATATCATCGGGTTTGACCTTGAATTTTTCGTGGAGCGTACGGATAAGATTCGCATAGCTTAAAAAACGGTTGGTATAGGCAAGCATAATCAGCGAAATGGCTGAAAACAACAATGCCGGGGTGGTAAGGGTGATTTCATCATGCATAACGGATCAATTAAAATTACACATCGCAAATAAGAACCGATTTGCGCAGGGAATCCAACTTATCGGTCTGTGTCGGGACAAACTCCTGACCTACAAACCCTTTGTACCCTGATTCCACCAGTGCCCTCATAATCGCGGGATAATGGAGTTCCTGTGTTTCGTCGAGTTCGTGTCTTCCGGGAACGCCCCCTGTATGAACATGCCCAATATAACGGATATTCTTTTTAATGGTATCCACGATATTTCCCTCCATGATTTGCATGTGGTAAATGTCGTAAAGGAGTTTCAGCCGTTCGGACCCTACCATCTCACAAAGTGCTACACCCCATGAAGTTTTATCGCACTGATAATCTGTATGTCCGTAACTGTTTAACAATTCCATGATGATGGTGACTCCATGTTTTTCGGCCAAAGGCATGAGTTTCCGAAGACCAATGGCACAATTTACCATCCCGACATTGTCATTTTGTCCCTCCCGGTTTCCGGAAAAACAGATCAGATTAGGAATACCCGCTTCAGCGGCAATTGGGATCATCCGTTCAAAATCTGCAATCAGTTTTTCATGATTGGCGATATGATTAAACCCTTTGGGAATTCCGTAATCGGTGGCATAACCAACTGCGCATTTTAATCCGTGTTTTTTTACTGTGCCCCAATCTTTCTCCCACAATAATTCTACCGACTCGAGTCCCATTTCAGCGCACGCCCTGGCCAGATCATCCAAAGGAATATCCCCGTAACACCACTGACTAACAGAGTGATGAATATTTCCCTTAAGTTTCAGGCTTCCTGTGGAAGATTCTGCAAAAGCAGCTGAAGCAGGAAAGCCTGTTGCGGCTGCAACTGCAACTCCTGCTGTGCTTCCAATCATTTGTCTACGGTTCATAACAAAGGATATCAGTTTATTATTAATTTGATTCTGTTTACAATTCGTATCTGGTGACTGGCAATTGGCGGCTGGCCAAAATTCCGAATCCGACAGAAATATCACGGAGCCATAAAGCCAGCGCAAAAGTGACTAATTTGATTTAAATTAACAAATAATCCAGCCATTTGCTGATAGCGGACAGCAAGATGCAAGATACAGGTAATTTCAGATTAATCCTCAGTCCAAATTTTCAGAACCGCACCAAAAAAGCTCCGGCAGAGTAGCCTCCCCCAAAAACAGTAATTCCGACCAGCGAATCTGTTGGAATTTTAGAAATATTCTGCGAAAGGCAGATCCCGGTGCTTGCACAACCCGTATTTCCAAGTTCCTCAATATTGGTTAATACAATTTTAGAAGGGATATTTAATTGTTTAATCAGATTTGCAATTATCCGGTGATTGGCCTGGTGAGGGATAATAAAATCAAGGTCGTCAACAGCGAGGTTGCAGTTTTCGAGTGTCGTTTCCAAGGCTACCCGCATAAAATTACAGGCGTGCATAAAAACGTCTCTGCCGTCAGGCATTTGAAGCCCCTCCTTACCCGGATGGAGGAAAACAGCTTCCGGCCCTTTCCCGATATGGCCTAGTCCACGGGTAAAAATATTCAGTATTTCGCCGGGCTTGGTGCCTAAGGGTTCATCCGATATAAACAGAGCTGTGGCTCCGTCTCCCCAAAGGTGGCCGCTCTTTTCACAAGTCTCATCACTATACATGGTGTTGTGTTCTGCGGCAATAACCAGTGCGCGGCTTGCTTTACCCATAGCCAAGTAACCTTCAACAATCTCCAACGCATTTACAAGGGAAGAGCATGCTGAAGACACGTACAGGACCTGGGCTTCCGGAATACCAAACTCGCGCTGCACAATATGGCCTATGGTAGCCACTGTATCGTAAGGAGTATAGGACGCCCCGATAATCAGATCAACCTCCTTAATATCAAATGGCAAGGTTTTAATGGCCCTTGACACGGCCTCAACGGCCATGGTATTGGCATTCTCTTTTTTACCCGCCTTTGACCGTGTCCGGATACCTGTCCGGTCGAAAATCCACTCCTCATCCAATCCATTCAGATTCTTAAAATATTCATTGGGAACCCGTTGCTCAGGAATATAATGCGAAATCGTGTTTATAAACATTCTCATATCAGATCATCAAATTTTCAGTGAATTATACAGAGCCCTTAATGCCCTGGAATAGAATCTTATGTAAAAGCGCAAGTTTATCCCGGCAGGATTTACCGAAATTGTCAAGGATAAATTGGGTTTCAAGCCCCTTTAAGGTGATAAGTGTCAGTATGGCTGTATTTTCGTAATCTTCAATCAGGAAAACACCTGACATTGTCCCTTCTTTCAGGATTAAGGCGAGGCATTCCTTTTCATGGATATCGACCTCTTTTCGAAAGATTTCAATGCGCTCACTTCCTCTAAGAAATTCGAGTCGCAGCAAATGGTTTTTTTGAATCAGATTCTCAATGGCTTTCATGTGTGCGGTCATGAACCTGATTATCTTCTTTTCGGGGGATATTTTCATATTAGCCACACGACTAAGTTGCCGGAGAATGATATCTATTTCCTTTTTAATCACCTCGTCGAGAAGCTCTTCCCGTGTTTTAAAGTAGATGTAGATGGTTCTTCGTCCCAAACCAGCAGCCCGGGCAACAGCCTCCATGGTGGTGTTAATGGCTCCTTCGTGGGCAAATACCATCCGGGCGACACTAAGTATTCTTTGACGTGTGGAATCTCTCAAAATAAATAATTTGCACAAAAATAGATTTCGTGTGCAAAAATAACCCTTTTTTCATACCCCCGGGGAATTTTATAAATTGTTAACGTTTAACACCCGGGGCCACCACTCCGCATTTTTCCACTCTTTCTTTATCCCTTCATTAAATTTAACATCTTCCATAGTAAACCAGACAAGGTTTAAATCATCAATGTTGGATTCGGCATAGCCCGACTGAGTTTCATGAACTCCAACGGCCTGAAGCTTTATTTCGCCCACTCCGTTACCCAACCTGGCAGTTGAGATCATCTGGTCAATTACGAAAAGTAGCAACAATGCATATCCCTCAGCAGATGGAGAAACGGGTATTTCTGCAACCCGGGTATTGATCGAGTATATTCCATCCTTTACCTCATCAGGTTCCTTGTCCCATAAGGTAAAAGAATGATCAAAACTATGAATAAACTCACTGATATTGCGGAGAAGAACTTTATCCATCAGGAATGGGTTACTGGTCAGATCAGGCTTCAAAAAAACTTCCACAACATAAGAGTGGCCATGGATATTCTCGCGGCAGCGATGCGAAGTGCAGTTGCGAACGATATGGGCTCCTTCGAACCTGAATTTTTTCCTGATGATCATTTCCGCCAAAAATTAATGGTGCGAAATTAGAAAAGATACGACACAAAAGCCCTATCTAGTAGGGATAATGAGAGCTGATTCCTGCAGCCGTTTTAGGCAGCAATTAATCCATCGACATTAAAGACCTCTTTCCAGCCAATATTTGTATCCTTTCAATAGGATTTAATGGATACTAGTTGTCAGTTACTTTCCCTTTGCTGACCTCCGGCTTTCTAATTTCACCATAATAGGAGATAGAGCTGCGATCGTTACTGGTGATTGTGAGAGTAGCATTACCTTCCGGGCTAACTAACAAATTCAGTTGGTAATAATCCCGGGCGCCAGAAACAGCAGCGTTTATTTCATAGCCTTTCCCCTGTTTGCGGGTTACGATTTTGAATTCCCTGGGCTTACCTTCAAACCTTAGTCCAGCGTCTCCCCCATAGTCAGCGCGATAGGCCCTTCCAAAAAAAGGCATATAACTCTCAATCCTGTCAGGGTGAAATTTAAGGAAATTTGGGTTGGTGGTCAAATCAATAGATCCTCCTCTTTGCGGAATCGCCCTCGAAGCTGTAAATACAAAATCCCTGGAGTTAACCAGAATTTCGGTCTGATGCTCGAGTTCCAATTTGATTTTTTCTCTTTGGGCCTTTCTGGCACTCTCCTGAGCATTGCAGGTAAACCCAAGAAAAAGAATCATCATCAACATGGTGAAAATTATTTGTGGTTTCATAAAATTGTAAAAGTTTGAATTACATTCATAAGATTACAATTTCAATGCCAAAAAATTATTAATAAAGGTTAAATCTTTATTATTCAGACCATTTCAGAGATATTCATCTGTGCAGTGAGAGGCACTGGAAATTATTGCGGATTAATCAAAATCTGAACATTTACCTGTTATCAATGACTAACCGATCCTGGACCATCCGGTTGTTAAATTGCTGAACTACTGCCTTAAACAACCGTTGCTCCTCCTCGCAACTTGCCTGTCCCAACAGATTCCGGAGCAGGTATGGATCTTTTTTACGATTGAAAATGCCGGTTAGTTTATTTTCGGTAAAATAGAAGGCCAGATCGCCTGACAGAAACTGATAGGAATCCTCCAGATAATTGATCACAAATCGTTGGGCTGCCGGATTGAAAAGGTCATTCCCAAAAGCGACATAAGGCTTTGGATAATTGAGGTATCCAAGCACAGTAGGCATGATATCAATTTGCTGGGCCAAAGAATCGTCCTTACCCTGCAGGCTGCCGTCTCCCTTAAAGAATATCAGCGGAGCTGCATAATAATTAACAGCTGTCTTATACTCTTTAAAATCAGATTCGGAGCAATGATCTGAGGTAATTACAAAGAGGGTATTTTTAAACCAGGGCATTTTTGAAGCTTTTTCAAAGAACTTCTTCAGAGCCATATCGGTGTAACGGATGCATTTTTGAAGCGGAATGTGTTCCTCAGGAAACTGGTTCTTATATTGTTCAGGAACCTTGAAAGGGTGGTGCGAAGAGACCGAAAAGATCGCTGTAAAGAAAGGTTCCTTCATATGATTCATCTCATTGGCAAAGAACTGGAAAAAGGGCTCATCCCAGATTCCCCAGACTCCATCAAATCCGCTGTTATCGGCATATTCATTTTTCCCGACATATCTTTGGAAACCGGCTATTTTTGCAAAAGCATCAAAGCCCATAGAACCATTCGGAGCACCATGAAAGAAGGCGGTCTGATATCCTTCCTTTGCTAAAAGTCCGGCAAGGCTGTTGATCCGGTTTCCCGAACGTTCAGAGATCACATAAGGGACTACCAGGGCCGGGATACTCGCTGTAATCGAAGGGATTGCATCAATTGATTTACGACCGTTTGCAAAGGCGTTAGGGAACACAAAACTCCTGCTGATCAGCGAATCGATAAAGGGCGTATATCCCTTGTACGCCCCGTGATCAAGATTTTTGTTGAGTGACCCCACAAATTCCCGGCTGAAACTTTCCAGAATAATTACCACCACATTATCATATTTCTGAGCCTCAACGGGTTTCGGAATCCTCACCGGAGAATAGATCCGCTCCAACTCCTCTTCGGAGGTAAAAAAGTGCCTGACTTCAAAAGCTTTCTTTCCCCAGGTTCTTAAAATACAAAATGGGGTGTTCTGGACCAATGCCATCTCCTGCGTCGAGTTAACATATTTGCCCGCATTATTCATACTAATCGGACGGGTACTAGGCATATATCCTCCACGCATCCCGATCACACTGAGTCCCGAAACAAGAATCAAGGCAACCACTGATGAGACCACATATCTCCAGCCCTTTCCCTGAAAAACAGGGGCTGGTTTTAAAAGTGAATAAAGCCTTTCCAGCACGAAGAGGGTCAGCAACCAGATCACGGCAATGTACCAGAAATCATAAAAAAACCTTAAAATCAACCTGATATTTCCATCATCGTAACTCACGATATCAAAAACACTGGCAGTAGTTCTTTTTAAAATAAAGCGATAATAAATGATATCAATATGATTAAAGGCAAGGCCTATACCATTGATAACCATAAATATCCATTTCAGGATTCGCTGGTAACGATCATTGAATTTAAATGGAAGAGGTATAAGGTAAAACAAAAAATAGATGGCATTCAGGTACAGAACTGCACTGGTATCGAACATTACTCCACCCCGCATTATCTGGATAAAGGAGGCGAAATCGACCTGTGGAAACATCGACCGATTAAACAGGTAAAATAGTATCCGTCCAAATGAATAGAGGAACATAACGATGAGAAACCGGTAAATCAGAACAAGATACTCGTTGGCCGGGATTTTTTTCTGCAAAATCTTTATACGTTCCATTTAGATTATGATTTAAGAGACAAATTTAACAGCTTATTTGGGATTAATTTCAGATTTAACATTCATTAAACTAAATAAATCAGGAAATTATACCTTTAAAGAACCAGAAATTTAAAACCAACAAGGTTTCCCAAAACAGGTATGCATTAATCTAAAAAAAACCGCCCCAAAAATGGAGCGGTTTTTAAAATATAATGTTATTTAAAATTACTTTTCGAAACGTTGTTCAATTGCAATGATCTGTTTTGCAAGCTCTTCCGGAAGATGAGATCCAAAAGTGGCATATTGCTCACGTACCAGGTCAAGTTCATCTTTCCACTGATTCTTATCAACTGCAAGAAGTTCAGGCATATTTGCATCAACCCCTTCCAAACCTGAAGTATTAATTGAGCCAATTTGCGGAACATAACCAATTGGTGTTTCGTCAGCTGCAGCTGTTCCTGCTACTCTCTCAAAGATCCATTGCAATACCCGGATATTATCTCCATAACCTGGCCATAGGAATTTCCCCTGGGCGCTTTTGCGGAACCAGTTAACATTGAAAATTTTAGGAAGTTTGGTTGTATCAGGAGCTGTTTCTCCGATCTTCACCCAATGGCCAAAATAATCACCCATGTGGTAACCACAGAATGGCAACATTGCAAACGGGTCACGACGAACACCTGCTTTCAGACCAATGGCTGCTGCAGTAACTTCTGAACCAACAATTGATCCCATGAAAACGCCATGATTCCAATCGAATGACTGATAAACCAATGGCACAGTTCCGGGACGACGTCCACCGAAGAGGATTGCAGCGATTGGAACACCTGTTGGGTTTTCCCAGTCTTTGTCGATAGCAGGACATTGAAATGCAGGAGCCGAAAAACGGGCATTGGGATGGGCTGCCGGTTTCCCGCTGGCCTTATCATAAACTTCGTTTGTCCAGGTAATTGTTCCTTCAGGAGCATCGTAACCAATCCCTTCCCACCAAATGTCGCCATCAGGTGTCAATCCTGTATTTGTGAAAATTGTATTTGCCCTTGCAGACAACATGGCGTTAGGATTGGTATCCATTGATGTAAACGGTGCAACTCCAAAGAATCCGGCTTCAGGATTGATCGCATACAGCTGTCCGTCTTTCCCGAATTTCATCCAGGCGATATCGTCTCCAACGGTCTCAACTTTCCAACCCGGAATCGTAGGAACAAGCATCGCGAGGTTTGTTTTACCGCAGGCACTTGGGAATGCAGCAGCAATGTATTTCTTTACTCCCTTAGGATTGGTAATGCCCATGATGAGCATATGCTCTGCAAGCCAACCTTGTCTTCTGGCCATATTTGATGCGATGCGTAGTGCAAAACATTTCTTTCCAAGAAGTGCATTGCCTCCGTAACCGCTACCATAGGAAATAATCTCATTGGTATCCGGGAAATGACAGATATATTTGTCCTCAATCGGAGCGCAAGGCCATTTAACATCCTTTTGACCTGGTTCAAGGGGAGCACCTACTGAGTGAATACATGGTACAAATTCTCCGTTCCCAAGAACATCAAGAACTGCTTTTCCCATCCGTGTCATAACTTTCATATTTACAACAACATACGGAGAATCTGTCAGTTCGATTCCAATGTGGGCGATATCAGATCCGAGTGGACCCATGCTGAATGGAATCACATACATGGTACGACCTTTCATACATCCTTTGAAGAAGCCATTTAAGGTAGCCTTCATCTCAACAGGATCGGCCCAGTTATTGGTAGGACCGGCATCCTCTTCTTTTGCGGAACAGATATAAGTTCTGTTTTCAACTCGAGCCACATCACTCGGATCCGATTGAAAATAGTAACTTCCCGGACGTTTTTTCTCATCCAGCTTAACGGCCATTCCACTTGCCACCATTTCACTCAAAAGACGCGTGTTCTCCTCTTCGGAACCATCACACCAGTAAACTTTTTCAGGCTGACAAAGCTCGGCCCATTCGTTTACCCAACTGATTAATTTCTGATTACTAGTCATTAAAAATTTTATTAAAACGATTAAATAAAAGGGATTCTACTTCCCTATGAAGCTTGTTCTAGTTTTGTTTCTTAAAATCAGCACAGGCAAGATAAATATTCCCGACCAGCTCCGGAATTTTAGACTCAGGTACAGCCGAAAAAGCCAGCCTGATCAGATTTCCGAATACAATGACCCCGGTACTATAATGATCGAGTAAAATTTTCCGGATGGCCTCAGCCTTCAACGAATCATCCAACTCAATACACATGAAATACCCGGAATTAAATGGCAATGCCTTAAAATACTCGGTGTATTTGGGATCTTCAAGAGCTTTAATAATAGCCTGATATCTTGATTTAAGCGTGTTGTATTTTTCTCTTTTATCTGCTTCGTACTGAGCAGAAAAATAAGCTGCATATAACAATGACTGAGACAGATGACTCACATTGGAGATATTCCCTCTAACAGCCCCGGCCGTTTTATTTTCTAATGCTTCATAGAGTTCAGGTGTTCCGTTTTTCACCCCGAAGGTGATAAAACCGACCCGAAATCCCCATACGTAATCTTCTTTAGTTGGTCCGTCCAGTTTCACGGCAAGAACTTTTTCGCTCAGCGTAGACAACTGGTTAAAAATCGATTCGGTGTAAACCCCATTTTCATAAACTAAACCAAAATAGGCATCATCAATAATTGCCACGATGCTCTTCCCCTTTTCGGCCTGTTTTTGTATGGCGTCAACGATTGGCCCGATCTCAGACACAAGCGGTGTATATCCGGTCGGGTTATTGGGAAAATTCAGTAAAAGAACAATCTTCCCTGAAATGGAATCAAGCGTATCGGAGAAACCGTCAACATTAAACCCTCCGTTTTTGAACAAAGGGAAGGTTACGACCTTGCCTCTGTAAGCGTTTTCAAAAATCAATGAATAATTTTCCCAGAACAGATCGGGAATTACTACCGTATCTCCTTCATCAACAAACAAATAACTTGAAACACTAATTCCATGTGTCAATCCGCTTGTAACAATAGGGATACTGATGGGGGTAGTACCGAGTGATGGATTTTTCCGGTAAATAGACTCTTTCCAATAATCCCGCAACTCTTTTTTTCCAAAACTTGGAGCATAAGGATAAACTGATCCCAAAGGTAAATTAACCAGTTTGTCAAATTCGGAAAGGTGCATGGAAGAACCATTATCTTCGATTGCCTCCCCAATTGTTGCATTGATATTTTTACCTTTGGCCTGAGCCGATTGTGACAAAATACCAAGCTTTGGAAAAAAGATATTTTTCCCTCTTTCACTCAATAATTCAAGAACATTCTTATTTAGCTTTTGAATGGTCTCGTTCAGGTCCGTAGCTTGTCTGTCCATTAAGCGGTGTTTAATTAATTTAATTGATACTTAACCACAAAATTATTCAAAATTACCAGGTTATTCTAACTTCTGATTCAGAAAAAACCAAAACTTAACAAAGATTTGACATAGCCAAGGTATGACTTAGACCAGTGTCAAATGTTCGGGGGAGTAACGATCCAAAGTACCTTTGCAGATGAATTATGGATATTTTTCAAGGTGTGGGGAATGGTAGAGTTAAAATAGAAATTATCCCCTTTTTCCAGGCTATATTGTGAATTATCAAGAGTAATCAATAATTTGCCTTCCAAAATGTGTATAAACTCCTGTCCGGGATGAGGGTGCATAATTTCGGCAGAATCTGAATTCTCTACAAATTTCAAAATATAAGGTTCCATTTGCTTGCTGTTCTCGTGGTGAGACAGGAGGAAAAGGCTTGTTCCGCTGGAGTTTACCTTCACAAATTTGATATCTCCCCATTTGATCAGCGGGTTTTTTGTAAGAGATTCATGTTCACCAATCAATTCACCCACTGTGGCATATAAGCTATTGGCAATGCTTTTTAAAGTTACGATTGAGGGAAATGCTTTGGAGTTTTCGATTTGCGAGAGTGCGCTGGCACTAATACCAACTTTTTTTGACAAATCACTCAAAGGCAAATTTAACATTTCTCTTTTTCGCTTGATTCTCTCACCCAATCGATTCATTGATAATTTCTTATAAATTAAAGGTCATTCTTGTAAAACCAGGTTGACAAAGATAATAGTTTTTAGGACCGCAGCTCCGGTCAGGTTAACAAATTAAGTAATACTTAACAAATGGAATTAGGTGAATAGGGGCAGGTAATGAACAAATATCGCATTCAAGTAACTTGCGTCGGATCAATTCTTCAGGATAAAAAATAAGAGGACACACAACCGGTCGGTTACGCCAATCCTCTTATCGAAAATTATTGCTTCTGAAAAACTACCAACTCAGAATCTATGACCTTGGGTGAAAACGGTTTACGGTATCCTTCAGATATTCCTTGTCTAAATGGGCATAGATTTCGGTGGTCAGAATTGATTCGTGTCCGAGCATTTCCTGCACGGTTCGCAGATCCGCACCACCCTGCACTAACGCAGAGGCAAAAGAATGTCTGAAAGTATGTGGGCTAATGCTCTTCTCCAGCTTGATCTTGTCCGCCAGATTTTTGATGATGGTAAAAATCATTACGCGACTCAATTTCTTTCCTCTCCGGTTCAGGAATACAACATTCTCATATCCCTTTTCAATGACTAGTTTCTTCCGGGAATTCACCAGGTATTTTTTGATATCTTCGATGGCTCTTTTGCTGATAGGTACCAGTCGCTCGCGCTCTCCTTTACCGGCGATTCGGAGAAACTCCTGTTCAAAATGAAGATTAGATACTTTAAGATCAACAAGTTCTGATACTCTTAATCCACAGCTGTATAAAGTCTCCAGAATTGCTCTGTTCCGAAGACCCTCTGCCTTTGTCACATCAATTGCATCAATCAGACTATTAATCTCATCATCAGTAAGAATCTCAGGGAGTTTACGACCAATTCTAGGTGATTCAAGAAGGGTCGTCGGATCATTTTCCACTGCCTCTTCAATTAGCAGAAACTTATAAAAAGATTTGACTCCGGAAATTGTTCTGGCCTGGGTTCTTGGGCTAATTCCATTCTGGTTCATCCACTCCACAAATTTTCTTAGGTGAGCTAATTTCACCGTTTCCGGCGTGAGGTCAGGATAATGCTCTTCAACAAATAAAATAAGCTTGTTGATGTCATTAACATAGGCACTTACTGAGTTTGGAGAAAGGGATTTCTCGATTCTCAGAAATGTTTCATACCCTTTTTTGCTTTCTAACCAATTCATATTGCAGTTTATTAATTAAAATGAAAAATTAATTCAATCCAAATATATTTTACAGAACAAACGAAAAAGAAGAAAAGTTGTTTCATTTTTTTGCAATTTGCACAATATAAATATACAAAATAAACATACAAAATATTTTATATTAATGAAAATTATTATTGTGAATGGTCCAAATTTAAACTTGTTAGGGATTCGAGAAAAGAGCGTTTATGGAAATATCTCATTTTTAAACTATTATGAAAATATGATTACCACTTTCCCCGAATTGGAATTTGAATACTTTCAATCAAATATTGAAGGAGAAATTATAAATTATCTTCATCAGGTCGGCTTTTCGGCTGATGGAATCGTTCTGAATGCCGGTGCCTACACCCATACTTCGGTAGCAATCCGTGATGCCATATCTGCCATTACTACTCCCGTGGTAGAGGTTCACATCTCAAATATCCTTACCAGAGAGCATTTCAGGCATGAATCGATAATCGGTCCCGTATGCCGCGGTTCTATTATGGGTTTCGGCCTTGACTCCTACCGGCTTGGTGTTGAAAGCTTTTTGCTACCAATTCAATCATAAGTCATGGCTTGTAAACAAAAAATAACCAGCGTAAATATGAATTCAATAAAGCACACAAAAATTGTTGCAACGATATCAGATAAGCATTGTGAACCCGAGTTTTTACAGGCTCTCTATGATGCCGGCATGAATGTAGTCAGAATCAACACCGCTCATCAAACACCCGAATCTGCACTGACAATTGTCAATCAGGTGAGAAGCGTATGCGATTGCATTGCTATCCTTGTAGATACAAAGGGGCCCGAAATAAGGACAAAAAACATTAACGATCCGATCATCGTTAAAACAGGGGATCACATTTTTGTCAAGGGAGGAGATGACCAATCAACAAGTAATTTATTAATGGTTGATTATGAGGGATTTGCAGACGAAGTTCCGATTGGAACCTCCATGCTTATTGACGATGGCGAAGTGGAACTCAAAATTACCGGCAAAGTGGGAGACGCGTTGGAAGTGCTGGTCTGCAATGACGGCGAGATTAAAAATAAAAAGAGTATCAATGTTCCTGGTGTCACCATCGCACTACCCTCAATTACCGAAAAGGATAAAATGTTTATTGAATGGGCAGCCGATAATGAAATCGATTTTGTGGCCCACTCCTTTGTCCGTAATAAGGAAGATGTACTGGCCGTTCAGAAAATTCTGGATGACAAGAAAAGCCCGATCAAGATTATTTCGAAAATAGAAAATCTGGACGGAGTGAACCATATCGATGAGATTCTGGATTATTCGTATGGCATTATGGTTGCCAGGGGTGATCTTGGAATAGAGATTCCTGCCGAGAAGATCCCTGTTATCCAGCGCACTCTGATTCGAAAATGTATCCGGCGGAAGAAACCAGTAATCATTGCGACACAAATGTTGCATACCATGATCAGCAGTCCCCGCCCCACCAGGGCAGAAGTGAGTGATGTGGCCAATGCAATTTTTGACCGAACAGATGCCATTATGCTTTCAGGTGAAACAGCATATGGGCAATACCCTGTCGAAGCAGTTGCTTTGATGACCCGCGTAGCCCTTGAGATCGAGTCAAACAAGGACAGGCGTAACGATATGCCTATTCCCCGGCTCGACAACGAAGTTTCGGCCTTCCTGGCTGAGGCTGCGGTGATGGCGGCCAATGAGTTAAAGGTCGCTGCTATTGTCACCGATACCCTCACCGGTAAAATTGCCCGCTATATTTCTGCATTCAGAAGTCCCCGCCCGGTATATGCCAAATGCCACAATGGGCGTGTCATGCGCGAGCTGGCACTCTCTTTTGGGGTTCACGCCAGCAAGATTATTTCAAAAAAGAATAAACATAAACTGGTGGAATCAGCACTGCTTGACCTCGAAGCACGCGGGAAAATTACTGAAAATGACACTGTTGTTTATGTGGGCGGAAATTTCGGAGTGGGGGGGGGGGACCTCGTTTATCGAGATCGCCTCGGTTGCCAGGATGACCCATGAGAAAAAAAACAGCAAACATAATACCACTGAAATTTAGAACTTTCTGACGGAAATTATTGTTTTGATTACTGAATTGTATATATTTGTTATGATGAATGGGATTCAAAGTGCCGTTCATCGTAACAAATTCATATAGATCCCGAAAGGGAAATGATGAATTTATAAAGTCCATCGTTTAAATTTCTGATAGTTTTTTTTATTTTTAAGCCGGAAGTCTGTTGGAGACCTGACTATTGCATTTGTTCCTGTGTACCGTTTCAGACTGACTAGCCTATTTTTTTCATGCATTGAGTTCAATTTATTAACCAATAAATTATTTTAAGATGAAAAAAAATGCACTTCTATTGACTCTTGCTGTGCTGTTTATCCTGATCAGCAATCTCTATTCCCAGCAAATCACCATCGGCGCAAAGGGTGGGCTCAGCATTCCGAACCTTACGGGTGGCAGTTCCCAAAATCCCTTAAGTGAAGGTTGGGCTTCCCGGATGGGGGCTGATGGTGGAATCTACGGAGAATATCACGTAACCAAGCCTTTTTCAATCTCCGTTGGATTGGAGTATTCCTCTCAAGGGGGGAAAAAGAGTGGCTTGCAAGCTTTTCCAACCCCGACAGCTGATGCAGCTTTTGTTAGTTCTCCTTATTTATATGCTGATTTTAAAAATACCGCTAAATACGATTATGTTTTAATCCCGATTTTGGCAAGATATACCTGGAAAATAAGCAAAAAAAGTCCCTTCCGGATTTATGGAGCTTTGGGCCCTTTTGCTGGTCTCCTTCTTGATGCCAAGCAGGTAACCAGTGGTAATAGCATTATCTATTTCGATTCTGCCGGAACTCAACCATTACCTGCCGGATCACAACCATTTAACGCCACCACAAACATTAAAAATGATTTGAATTCATTCAATGTAGGAATTGAGGGATTCGTAGGAATTTCTTATCGTCTCAACAAAAAAAGTACCGTATTTATTGAGGGCGGAGGCAATTATGGGTTTATGTCCATTCAAAAAGGGACAGCTAACGGGAAAAATTATACCGGCGCAGGCGTCGTGACCATTGGCTATGCCTATACGATTCCCGGCAAACATAAATATACCCAAAGCAGGTAAATTTCATGAATTAATTAGCTGGCAATCAAGTTTAAATGCATTTATACGAATAAAACGTTATCCAAAGGAGGCTCTCTCATTTTCAATCTTGAGATGGCCTCTTTTTATAAATTTATAGTTTATGATTAAATTTGCTCTTATTTTAACTGTAACATTCTTCATTCAAACCGTATGCGCCCGTCATCGGCTGCCGACACCAAACTGGATACTAAAAACAGAAGACACGCAACTAACCATTGGCGTAACCAACAACCATCCGGTAGTTTATGAACTCAGGAATACCAGAAACGGATGGAACTGGATCAAAGAACCCTCGGAAATGCCATTTCCGGAGAAAGTTAAGATCGGAACCTCCACCCATCATCCGGATTGGAAATACCAGGATGCGAAGGTTGAAGAATCCAACGGGATTAAACTTATCCTTCACTTTTTGAGTACAACTCCAAAACTTATGCTGGAATCAGTCTGGGAAGCCAGACCCGGTGTCGGACCTGTTGAAAATTCCGTTTCAATTAAAAATAACTCCGGAGAAAGCATCTCGTTTCAGGATGCCGATGTTATCTCCGCAAACATCAATCTTACAGCCGATTCAACAATAACGCTCTGGCGTTTCAATAAAGGAAGGTATCTTGGCAATAAATCGCTGAAGGATAAACCGATTGTAAACGTCGATCAGATCAGGAAAAACGATACCCTCTCCTACTATCTTTCGAATGATGCCAATGGCGCTTCCCCGGAAGGGATAAACAGCCATCTTCCATTTCAGATGCTGGACGTCAGTTCAAAGCATGGGTTGTATATTGGGTATGAGTGGAGTTTTGGGGCCTTTAAAAACAGAACCGGGCCCGATCCGCTCACAATCAACTATAAATCATACCTATGGGACACCACCTCGGTATCCATTAAAGATGGGAAAGCATTTAAAGTTCCGGCGATCTTCTTCGGAACCTATGTCGGGAATACCGATGATGGCAGCAATAAAATGAAGCGTTGGTTTTGGAATTACAAGATCACTCCAACCTTGAAGAATAATCCGGGTGAACCGTTAATCGAATATTGTATTCCGGGTAATGAAGCGCAGCTGACCGAATACTATAAAAAATACCCGGTTGCCGAATGGGGAGCTGAATTGGGGAAAATTGATATCGACTGGCTGGATGGTTCGGGGACAGACTGGACCAAAGGCAATTTTAAAAAATACGCCTTCTGGAAACCCGATTCAGTAAAATGGCCCCATGGGATGACCGCCGGTGAAATTGTCCATCGCAATAACCAAAAGCTCTCACTCTATATGAATTTCACATTTGAGTGGAACGATATCGGCACTGAGGCAGGGAAAGAAAGGGAGAAAAATGCCCTGCTAACCAGGTACGACCAATGGCATTACGACTACTGGCGAAGTGATATGCTCCTCGAAGCCAAATTTAACTACCTAAGCCATGAGTCTCTGCTGGAGATCCTTGACTACATGATTGCAAACCGTCCTGACTTCAGATATGAGCATTGCGGAAACGGGGGTTTACTGAAGGATTTTACAACCCTGCAACGCATCTCGGTATTTACCAACGAGGATTCAGGCGGACCCGAATATCACCGCGAATCTTTTTATTCCTGTTCGTTTATGATTAATCCGGTTCAAATTAAGACTGACATTGGGATGAATCTTGGTCCTCATGGGGAGGTCCCGAAAAATGGGGGTTATACCCCCGATAGCGGCACTATTAATGATTCGCCTGAATGGGTGAGCTATATCCTGAGAACAGGTTTTATGGGTGCAAATATGGCCACAAATTGGTGTGTTTACACTCCGAATCAGATCGAAGGGGTAAAGAAACACTGGCCTTTATACAAATCGAGGCAACGGCCCATCCTGAGAGGATTAAATCCAGGGGATTCACCTGCTGAAGTTTATCATATTTTGCCGATTCCTGACGGAATAAACTGGGACGGCATTGAGTATTTCAATCCTTCTCTGAACAAAGGTTCAATCCTCCTTTTCAAACCTTCTCGGAATGCCCCGGATTCAAAAGTCATCCGATTAAAAGGGCTAGACCGGACTGCAACCTATCGGATAACGTTCCAGGACAGAAAAGAGCAGGACAGAACCGCAACTGGGACCGAGCTAATGGATAAAGGAATTGAAGTAAAAGGGATGACCGGGAATTACGCCTCCGAGATTGTGTGGATTAACTAAACAAAAACAGGCTCATAAAAAGCCTGTTTTTTGTTTATCTCATATCGTTTATTTCAACCTTGGGATATTTAGCCGGATCAAATTTAAAATAATCAGGGGTCAGGTTCTGATCGGTTTTCATGCTTTTCATAGCCAGCGTATAGGTATTCCCGTCCTTATTGAAGGTCTTCGCCTTAAGTATTTGAGATTTAGCTTTGTCAACACTTAATCTGACTTTGGTAAATTCCCTGGCTTTATCGACCGGAAAGAGATCAATAACCTGTGCGGCCTTTCCGCCCACACTCTCTTCTCCAACATAGGAATAATTAAATCCCTTCTCATAAATGGTGAAAATATTGGCCGGATTCAGGGCTGCCTCGCTTTCAGGATCTACGGCAGAAATATTCACTTCGTTGGACTGAGTAAGGTAACTCCAGGTTACCGCTCCGTCTGAAAAAACCTCCATCCCCATTGCGGGCATGTGTAAACGGTAACTTTTCCCTTTTAAGGCAACACTCCCTTCGTTGGTCTCGGTAACAGTTCCCGATTTATTCTCGAGAGTAAACGAGAAATCGATCTGTATGGTTTTATAACCTTTATTGGTTATTGACAATTTGTCAAGAATCTCCTTTGCCTTTGCATCCTGTTGTGCAAAGATCGAACCGCCAACCAAAGTCAAAATACTGAATAAAAAAATAGTTCTCATTTCTATGTTATAAATTATAATTGCTAATTATTGATTGAGACCCCGCAATAATTGTTCCAGAGCATACTCGTCCTGCAATAAAACCTGACGGGCTTTGCTCCCCTCATTTTGCCCGACAATACCGGCGGCTTCAAGTTGATCCATGATTCTGCCGGCCCGGTTATACCCTATCGAGAATTTACGTTGAATCGCCGAAGTTGAACCGGTCTGGTTCATCACTACAATTCTGGCCGCCTCATCGAAAAACTCATCCCTGTTTTTTAAGTCAATCATGTCCGATTCACCGGATCCTTCATCATGGCATTCCGGCAACAGATACGCACTTGGGAATGATGGCTGCTGACTAATATACCTTGCAACAGCCTCAACTTCAGGGGTATCCACGAATGCACACTGAACCCTGATCAGCGAGTTCCCTGTTGATACAAGCATATCTCCCTTACCGATCAACTGATTCGCACCGGGGGTATCGAGGATCGTTCTGGAATCGACCATAGACGCTACTTTAAAGGCAATCCGCGCCGGGAAATTGGCTTTAATAACACCCGTAATTATATTGATTGAAGGGCGTTGAGTCGCAATTACCATGTGGATACCTACTGCGCGGGCAAGCTGTGCGATTCGGGCAATCGGTAATTCGATCTCCTTCCCTGCTGTCATAATCAGGTCGGCAAACTCATCAATAACAACCACGATATAAGGTTGATAGCGATGTCCCTTCATTGGATTCAGTCTCCGCGCAATAAACTTTTCGTTATACTCCTTAATGTTCCTGGCATGCGCTTTCTTTAAAAGATCATAACGCATATCCATTTCGTGATTCAATGAATTGAGTGTATTTTTAACCCTCTGAACATCCGTAATGATTGGATCAGTCTCCCCATCCATCTTGGCGAGAAAGTGTTTTTCAATAATGGAGTAGAGATTTAGTTCAACCTTTTTGGGATCAATAAAAACAAATTTCAGCTGCGCGGGATGCTTTTTATAAAGTAACGACGAAATGATCGCGTTTAATCCGACCGATTTTCCCTGACCTGTGGCTCCTGCAACCAGAATATGGGGCATCTTGGTAAGATCGACAACGAAGGTCTCATTTGAAATTGTCTTCCCCAAAGCGAGCGGCAATTCAAAGTCACTCTCCTGAAAGACTTTTGAAGTGATTAGCGAACGCATCGAAACAATCTCCGGTTTGCTGTTTGGAACTTCAATACCAACGGTCCCTTTTCCCGGAATCGGGGCAATGATCCTGATTCCCAAGGCAGCAAGACTCAGGGCGATATCATCCTCCAGGTTCTTGATTTTTGAAATCCGAACTCCGGGTGCCGGAACAATTTCATAGAGGGTGATGGTTGGTCCGGTAGTCGCCTTAATTTTTACAATGTCAATGTTGTAATTCTTTAAAGTCTGAAGGATCTTATTTTTGTTGGCGATTAACTCCTCATCCGAAACCTGCGGATTACCCGACGAGCGTTCCTCGAGCAGTTCAATGGGCGGAAATTTGTAACGCGACAACTCGAGTGTAGGATCGAAGTCCGGCATCTCGGCATCGGCACCTTCATAGAGGCCATCCTCTTCGTCGCTCTTGCGAGGTGTAGGAGTATACAAGGGTTGGGGTACAGACAGGGCCTCTTCACGGTGAATCTCTTCACGCTCTATTTCAAGTGTTTCCTTCACATTCGATCCGGCATAGACGATCTCCACATTATTCCCGACTGCAACCTTGGCAAATGATTTTTCTTTAGTTTCAATCAACGGTGCCTGAGGAATGGAAAAGACATCTTCATCCTGAATCTCCTCCTTGGGGGCGACTTCTTTTTTTATCCGTTTAAAGGTCACCCACTTCTTAAGCAAAGGCCAGGCTTCCTCGAAAGCGATGATCAGACAGATCATCATCGAGCTGAGGATGAGGAAAAATGTACCCACTTTACCAATGGTAAGGTTCAGTAACTGACTGATATGAAAGCCATAACTCCCACCGGGAAGGATATGTGATTTTTCGTATAAAGAGGATAAAAAATATCCTGCGGCAACAGAGGTCCAGATAATCAGGAACAGCGTGTAAGCCAGATTCCTTCTCAGTGAAAATTTGCCGATTTTTCCCATTCTTAATGCAAGGATGATGAACAGGTAAAGGAACCCGAAGGCTGCAATTCCAAACCCTTTATTGATAAAAAGGTTCGCTAAAAACGCACCCCACCGTCCCCCGGCATTCTGCATTTTTAAATCGGGGTTAGAGAATAACTCTTTGAACGATACATCAAGCATACTGATATCCGCACCTCCCGAAATAAAAAAAGAGGCAAACGCGATTAAGAGATAGAATGAAAGGAATATAAGAAGGATCGCAAGTATTCCGCCAACGCGTTCCCCGGTACTCAGATTTCCTAACCGACCTCTTCCACTTTTCCGGGTGGAAGCTGCACTGGATTTTTCATTCTTGCTGCGGGCCATTGTTTTTGGAATCAGATATTTTATTATAATGCTGAATTGTACCGCAAAATTAACCAAAAAAGGGAATCGGCAATAAATAGCGGGACAATATGTAATGACTCATTACCGGCCATCTCTCCAAAGCCTGGCCTGATTGTTATCGGTATAAAGCCAAAAACATTTCCATAAAATATGATTTACCTCAGAATCCATTTCATGGATAGTTTGTTCCTTTATAGCAATATTTAACCGATGTAAAAAACCGATTTCATGGCAACGAAACTGGCTGTTGTAGCACTTGGTGGAAATGCTCTTCTGCGGGACAATGAAAGAGGTACGATAGAAGAACAGGAAAAACACACTGCCGAAACACTCGAAAATCTGATTTTTCTGATTAAAGCCGGATATGATCTGATCGTTACTCATGGGAACGGGCCACAGGTTGGAAATATTTTGATGCGCAATGATGCCGGTGAGCAAATCTATGGAATCTACCCCATGCCGCTCGACATTTGCGTGGCTGATTCACAGGGGGGAATTGGTTACATGATTGAGCGGATCTTCCGAAATATCCTCATCAGGCACGGAATAAAACGGAACGTCATCACCGTGGTCGGGATGGTCGAAGTGGAGGCCGAAGACCCTGCCTTTAGAAAACCTACGAAGCGAATCGGAATGTATTACTCAGAAGATCAGGCCATGCAACTGACGAAAGAAAAAGGGTGGGTATTTAAATTAAGTAAGCACAGCGATAAAGGATGGCGGCGTGTAGTTCCGTCGCCGGTACCTAAAGCCATTTTCAATCTTGAACTGATCCAAAAACTGGCCAGAGAAGGCAATATTGTCATCACCTGCGGCGGTGGCGGAATACCTGTCTATTACGATCAAAATAATGAGATAAGAACTATTGATGCA
>Ga0364914_10003_pt1 | contig 104793 bp, 105 predicted proteins | sample ExccelJu500001D3_3_FD_206954 | JGI IMG/M metagenome (GOLD analysis project Ga0364914, IMG submission 206954) | Enriched cells from Trout Bog Lake Hypolimnion, Wisconsin, USA - BchlTB.June25.5000.01.D3 | ecosystem: Environmental > Aquatic > Freshwater > Lake > Hypolimnion/Profundal zone | place... | reverse complement strand
CAATTGAGAATGATCCTTTAGGTCGTTTTTTGCGAATAGGTGGTGCTGGCGCTTCACTAGGATCTGGACCTGACATTGCCATAAATAGTCTTTTAGGGTAGGTAAGAAAGGGAACAAAGTAACATTGTGTTAATATCGTGTCAAGTAGCTGGCTGGATTGAATTTTTTTTAAAAGTTTTCGTGATGCACGGATCTTCCCCTCTCCCCCGCGAGATCTTGACACAGCAATTAAATGGTCGTTTGGGAGAGGGTAGGGTGAGGGAAATGATCCTTATACAACACGATAGTGAGAGGGGATATGGACTTTAGGCTAGTTATAGACGACCTTCTTGATGCATGCGATCCAGTCTTGAGTCGGCTAACTGAGAAGATGTTGTGCCTGGAAATTGACTTTTAACTTGGTTAAGCAATTCTTGTGAATGCTTCCACTCACCTTTTGCATAAGCAACATAACCCAATTTTAACAAGGAATCAGCGGCTTTGGGATGTTGCGGATAATTGTGATAAACCGTTTCAAAAGCAACATGTGCTAAATCATAGTCTCCCTTAACCAGGTAGATCTCCCCTAGCCAATAATTCGCATTAGCGATGTACTTACCATGCGGAAAACTTTTAGCAAGCGATTTAAAAGCAGCAATAGCGCCATCAAAGTCTTTCTTTTGCACGAGTCGATAAGCCTGTTGATAAGCCTTTTCTTCAGCAATCATTTCTTCTGCTTTAGGCATTGCGGCCATGAGTGCGGTATCAGCTGAAACAGCAGCAGACACAGCAACTTGATGCTTTGTTTGAGTACTTGACTGGGTTACTTCACCTGCAGGTCCAATTTCTAAAACGCCCGGTGTGTTAGAAGATCGTACTTCGTCTTCTACATCGGTATGAATACCAGATGCTTCGCTGATCTTGGGTGCAGCACTTGGACTTTGAATACGTTGATCTAAATCGAGATAGAGTTTCTTTTGACTCGCTTGCAACTGCTGAAGTTCGTGGGTTTGTTCCTCAACTTTACCACGTAGTTCCATCACTTCTTGTTGTAGAAACTCCATTTGCTTGATGAGATCGCGCGAAGAACCTTCCTGTGACTGCGCTTCTTCAGCAGACCAAGAAGGAGATCGCGAGCGAGATTCAACATCCGGCAGCGCCCACGTTAGCCCTGTTGGAAACAGGGCTAATGCGGCAACGGCTAGCAATCCTTTAGAAATTGCTCTTTTATGGGACATTGATTAGTTCTCGTACACAATCACAGCACGGCGATTAAGCGCATAAGACTCTTCACCACGGCCGGTTACTTCTGGTTTTTCTTTACCATAGCTAACGGTTGAAATTTGGTGATGTGAAACGCCATCATGTTCTAAAGCTCGAGAAACGGCGTGTGCACGTCTTTCACCTAAAGCTACGTTGTATTCACGGCTACCTTGCTCATCGGTATGGCCTTCAATACGAACATGAATATTAGGATTTTTCTTTAAATATTCAGCATGCGCTCGAATAATTTCATATTCTCCATCACGGATTTCTGATCTGTCGTAAGCGAAATAAATTTTGCGTTTAGATAGCAGATCACCTTCTTCGCCAAAACCCGAACCTTCCCCAGCACCATGAGTAGACGCACCATAAGCACCCTCTTTCCCATGTTTCTTGGCATTGTTAGAACAACCAACAACACTGATACAAAGTACCATCCCAAGAACTAATTGACGCAGCCCCCTAACTTGCATGTTAGACTCCTTACCTATATTTTTAAATGAGTAAACCGTATTCTATATCAAACTATTTCAAGAAAGAAATGGTGACCATGCTGGTTCTTGTACACTCCCTTCTCGCGCAGGTAGACGCAACTGTCCTCGACCATCTAGTGTGACTAACCCTAGAATTTGGCGATCGCCATCTTGCGTGCCATAGAGTACCATAGCGCCATTTGGAGACAAGGTGGGTGATTCATCTAAACGAGCATGAGTTAGAACTGATACTTTTCCAGTTGCTAAATCTTGGCTTGCAATATGAAATTCACCTGCATTATCTTCGCGGTGCATCATCACTAAATATTTGCCGTCCGGCGTAAGCATCGGCCTAGCATTATAGTTTCCAACAAAGGTTACACGATCAACCTGGCGTGTTGCTATATTCATCCGATAAATTTGTGGTTTTCCACCCCGATTTGAAGTGAAGTAAAGTGAGCGACTATCAACGGACCAGGCAGGTTCTGTATCAATGGAATAGCCTTGCGTTAATTGTGTTAACTGCTGGGTAGCGATATCCATTAAATAAATTTTGGGTGTCCCTTCTTTTGAAAGGACAAGCGCCAGCTGCCGACCATCTTTCGACCAAGCAGGTGCACCATTAATGCCTGGAAATTTTGACAATAATTGACGCTGCCCAGTTGCAACATCAATCACATATATTTCAGCACGGTTTTTTTCAAATGAGACAAAAGCTAAACGACGCGCATCTGGAGACCACGATGGGGACATGATGGGTTCACGAGACTCCACTAAAGTGATTGGATTATAACCATCAGCATCAGCGATCTCTAAACGATAACGCTTGCCATTCATGGTTGAGTTAACCATCACATAGGCAATGCGCGTTGAAAAAGCACCACGGATCCCGGTTAGTTTTTCATAAATAAGATCGCTAATATGGTGCGCTAATGCGCGAAAATCTTGCTTCGGAACATTTCGAAAGCTTTTATTCATGAGCACATTACTGGGCCCTTCTTTTAAACCTGTCTTCCCTTTATAGACATCTAATAGTTGAACATTGACTGTGTAATGATTAGAACTTAACTGCTGTATCGCACCGATGACCGCATTTTCAGCGCCAAGCTTTTGCCAAGTGCCAAAGGCCATTTCTTGCTGACTTGATGTCAAACGCGGCATTTGCTCGGGATAAAGCGGCGCAAAGCGCCCACACATTTTTAAGTCATTACGCACAACCACAGCAATTTCCTCAAAAGAGGGACTTCCATCATGCGATGTGACCGTTTCCTGATAACCACTTGTTACCGCAATGGGCACACCACTCGCGGTCCCTTGGGTAATTTCAATATTTAATCGCGCATTGACATTAAACGAAATCCCTAACCCAAGGATCAGGATAGCCATAAATGGATAAGACTTCATGCCGCCTCCGGATGAAAAGTAAAGGTAAATTGCCTAAAGATTTTTGCCACTTCTGTATCATCAGGCATAGGCAAAGGGGATGCTTTATGGATCGCTAATTCAGATGAACGATCAAACGCTAAGTTACCACTGGATTCAATGACTTGTGCATCAACAACTTCACCGGTAGGTAATAACTTAACTGCTAATTTACACTTAAAACCAGCAATACTCATCCCAACTGGCTGCCGCCAATTCTGCTTAATTTTCGCTTGAATCAACATGGCGTGTTGGCTAATTTGATCTTGCTTTACTTTGGCGCTTGCAGCACTTGCTTCTTCTACTTTTTGTTCCTCTTGCTTTTTCTTCGCTAATTCACTGGCTTTACGTTCTTCATCTGCTTTCTTTTTAGCGACTTCTTTTTGTTCCTGAATTTTCTTTAGTTCTTCTTGTTCTGCTTTTAGCTTGGCTTGCTGCTGCGCTTCTTGCTTTTGCAATTTAAGTTTTTGTTCAATCGCTTCTTTTTTCAGTTGTTCATTTTTTTTCTTTAATTCAGCGAACTGCGCTTCTTCTTTTTCTCTTTTTTGTTTCATTTCAAGTTGCCGTGCTTGTTCTTCTTGGCGCTTATTTGCTTCAATCGCATCTAAGCGAGCAACCTCTTGCTGTAAGGTTTTATTATCAACCATCACGGCATCAATAATGGGCTTATTTTGATCCTGGGTAGGATCCGCAGGAATAAAAACCGTGCGTTCTAAACTGATAAACAACAACATGACGATCATCCCATGCATGATGCAAGATAAGACAACGGATATTGTTTGAGCATTTTTTTTCACTACCCTTATCCTCTTGCTACCGTTTTTGATGAATATTTAGCCGTTTTTACTGGCGTAGCGCTATCATCTTGTGTGACCAAACCAACACTTAAAGCACCCGCTTGTTGGATTAATACCATGGCACCAACCACTTTACCATAATCAACTTGATTATCTGCTTTGACTAATACTTTACGATCTTTATTGCGCTCTAATGCGGCCATCACCCGCAAGGTTAATGCTTCCCGATCAATGGGGGCTTGTGGATTATCCGCAATATTTAAATAATAATTCCCCTCTTTATCAACACTGACAATGATGGGTTCTTTTTCTGTCGGCGGCAACGACTTTGCACTGGCTTGTGGCAAATCGACAGCGACACCTTGCTGTAATAAAGGTGCGGTCACAATAAAAATAACCAATAAGACTAACATCACATCGATGTAAGGAACCACATTGATTTCAGCCACTAATTTCTTTGAAGGAATGGATCGTCTTATCATCGTTAACGCCTACTATTGTTTAGTTCTTCATCAGCATCTTCATTAGAATCGTTGTCCGTTTCTTGCCAAGATTGCGTATGTAACCGACGATGAAGGGCACCTGAAAATTCTTCAGCAAGGTTGTCATAACCCCGCATGAGTCTTTGTGCTTGATGCGTATAACGGTTATAAGCATAAACAGCTGGGATTGCCGCAAATAACCCTAATGCGGTTGCAACAAGCGCTTCAGATATACCAGGCGCCACCATCGCAAGTGTTGCCTGTTGCACACTACCAAGCGCTCTAAATGCCGTCATAATGCCCCAAACCGTTCCAAATAAACCGATATAAACACTAATTGAACCGACCGTCGCTAAGAAAGGTAAATTTTGTTCTAGATCATCTTCTTCGCGTGTTAAAGCAACCCGCATGGCACGCTCGGTACCCTCCATCACGGCTTGCGGTAAAGCATCTTGTTTATAAAGCCGTATGTATTCACGAAACCCTAAACGAAATACTTGCTCTATCCCTTGGGCTTGCACACGACGTGAAGAGAGATAGTCGTATAAGCGTTTTAAATCGCTACTTAAGTGAAAACGTTGTTGAAATTCGTCAAATATTCGTTGCGCTTGCTTTAAAGCAAACCCCCGCTGAAATATCAAAGACCATGACATAATGGATAAAAATAATAAAATCAGCATCACCATTTGCACTAAGATACTGGCGTCCGTGAATAAACTTAATAATGACAAGTCAGTTTTCAATCTTTATCTCCTTTAAAACATCTGCTGGTATAGCGCAAGGCTTAAATGCCATGTTGGCGCAAACTAAAACAACCTCACCTGAACATATCATAGTTTGTTCATGCCCTGGCTCAAAATAGAGATCATGCTGAAAAACAAGACTCGCTCTGCCAATCTTAGTCATTCTAGTTACTACGGTTAATGATTGTAATAAGCGTGCTGGCTGGCGAAAATCTACCTTGATGCCTCGCACCAAAAATTGGATCCCAAATTTATCAATTATAGCTGGCAAACTCAAACCTTTTTGTTGAAGTAGTGTCGAACGAGCACGTTCCATGTATTTAATATAGTTAGTATGATACACCACTCCAGTCGCGTCAGTATCTTCGTAATAAACCTGTACTGGGAAACGATATGCCATTTACTGATCCTCTATTACGGCATTCAATAATGGATTGGCTGGCGATAACCCAAAGTGAGCATATGTTTTTGACGTGACTACCCGACCTCTGGGTGTTCGGATCATAAAACCTTGTTGAATTAAATAAGGCTCAATGACATCTTCGATAGTATCTTTAGCCTCACCCAGTGCTGCGGCCAAACTATCAAGACCCACCGGCCCACCATCAAATTTTTCAATGGCGCAAAATAATAATTTTCTATCAAGTACATCAAAGCCTTGCTCGTCAACTTCTAACAGTGATAATGCGCTCATGGCTAACGCTTGCGTAATTTTACCCTCACCATGCACCTCAGCCACATCGCGTACCCTTCTTAGTAGCCGATTCGCAATCCGTGGCGTACCACGAGAACGACTGGCAATTTCAAAAGCCCCTTCTTCACTAATAGACATTTTTAAAACATTGGCAGCACGGATGACGATCTTTTTTAAATCCAATACGTTATAAAATTCTAGCCGCAAAACAATACCAAAGCGATCACGCAATGGTGACGTTAACATGCCCGCACGCGTTGTTGCACCAATTAAAGTAAACGGTGGTAAATCTAATTTAATCGATCGTGCAGCAGGCCCTTCACCGATCATAATGTCGATTTGGTAATCTTCCATTGCTGGGTATAATACTTCTTCAACGATCGGACTTAACCGATGAATTTCATCAATAAATAATACATCCCTTGGTTGCAAATTGGTGAGAATAGCAGCAAGATCCCCAGCACGTTCAATCACCGGCCCTGATGTTTGTTTGATATTCACGCCCAATTCATTCGCGACAATATTGGCAAGGGTTGTTTTACCAAGCCCAGGTGGACCGAAAATAAGTAAATGATCTAAAGCTTCATTGCGTTGAGATGTCGCTTCAATAAATATACTTAATTGCTCACAAGCGGCATTTTGTCCTGTATAATCCGCTAAACGTTGCGGTCGAATCATGGTTTCAGTTGGCGCTTCTATGGTTTTACTTTGGCTTGAAACCACACGGTCGTTGCCCTCATCATTCATACTTTCGCTAATCCTTGTAGTGCTTCTTTAATGATTTGCTCGCAACTCAGTTCTTGATGTTTTACTTTATTTACCGCTTTGCTTGCTTCTTGTGGCTTATACCCCAAAGTGATCAACGCAGCCACCGCTTCTTCTAGCGGATCGGATTTATTTTGCCTGGCATTCTCAAGCTTCATACCCATTGACAAAGATAAGTGCATTTTCGGCAATTTATCCTGTAACTCAACCAAAATGCGCTGAGCCGTTTTAGCGCCGATCCCAGGTAATCGTTGTAAGCGCGATAGATCTTGTGCAGAAATGACGTCCATAAACGCTTGAGGAGATAACCCAGATAAAATCACTAATGCTATTTTTGGACCAACACCACTAATTTTAATAATTTCTTGAAATAACGAGCACTCTTCCTTGCTGGAAAAACCATAAAGCAATTGTGCATCTTCCCGAACAACTTGATGCGTTCTTATCACAACGTCTTCACCCAAAGCAGGCAGTTCAAAAAATGTTGATAACGGTGCTTGCACGATATAACCAACCCCACCCACATCAAGCATTAAAAAAGGCGGCTGTTTTTCAATCAATTTTCCGCGTAATTGTCCTATCATAACTTTTCCATTGCTGTTTTCGTCTAGCGTACTTTTTGCGACTAGGTAAAGTGACTTTAAGTTCATCACTGATAGAAATACTATGTAAATGACAAAGTGCAACCGCTAAAGCATCAGCCGCATCTGCTTGTGGTTTATCATTAAGCGCCAATAATATTTGTATCATATGCTGAACTTGGGCTTTGTCAGCAGCCCCGCGCCCAACAATCGCTTGCTTCACCCGCCTTGGTGCATATTCATAAACCGGTAAATTCACCGCCATAACGGCGGCAATAGCAACACCACGCGCCTGCCCTAGTTTTAAAGCTGAATGTGCATTTTTATGAACAAAAACTTCTTCAATCGCTAATTCAGTCGGTTGATAGGTTTGAACTAGGGCTTGGATCTCCGCAAATAATTGACCTAACCGAGGTGGGATCTCTTTAGCTACCAAGCGAATACAACCCCCTAAAATACAAATAGGCTGTGTTTTCATCTCTTTTTGTTCAATGATCCCAAATCCAGTAATTCTTGAACCTGGATCTATCCCTAAGATCCTTCTCATAACAACCTTATATTATATTTAACCCGCTGCCTCATCAGGAATATCTGCATTGGCATAAACTTCTTGTACGTCGTCTAGATCTTCTAACATATCTACCATTTTAATAAATTGCTGCGCGTCTTCCATTCCTAATTCCACATTAATGGAAGGGAGCATGGTCACTTCAGCATTTTCGGGTTTAAAACCAGCGGCTTTGAGAGCATCAACAACTTGGCCAAAGGTTTCTAGGGCGGTGTGAATGGTGAAACTGCCATCTTCTTCTTTGATCACATCATCGACACCCGCATCGATGGCAACTTCCATTAATTTATCTTCATGCGTGCCTTTAGGAAAAGATATCTGTCCAATTTTGGTAAACAGATACGATACCGATCCATCTGTGCCTAAATTACCACCCATTTTTGAAAAAACATGCCGCACTTCAGAAACCGTACGATTACGATTATCGGTTAAGCAATCGACCATAATCGCAACACCATTGGGACCATAACCCTCATAACGAATTTGCTCTAGCGTTTCAGTATCGTCACCACCAGCACCCCGTTTAATCGCCCTATCAATGGTATCGCGAGTCATATTATGACTGAGTGCTTTATCGATTGCTGCGCGTAGTCGTGGGTTAGAGGCTGGATCACCACTGATACGAGCGGATGTAGTAATTTCTCGAATTAACTTCGTAAATAATTTGCCGCGTTTTGCATCTTGAGCCCCTTTACGATGTTTAATATTGGCCCATTTACTATGTCCTGCCATTCTCCTACCTCATAAGATATTTAACTAACAGTTTTTTTGATCGGTTTTTGCAAACGTTTATCTATAACGATAACAACTTTTTAGGATTTACAAGATTTTATAATGACTAAATCAGCTGCAAATAATACCATATCTTTTGTACTTTAACTTCAGGCCAATCTACGATGAGAGCATGCGATCTTCCTACATCTCAACGAACCATTTTAATCACTGGTTGTTCTAGTGGCATTGGCCATCATTGTGCTATCGCTTTAAAGCAAAAAGGTTATCGTGTATTTGCAACAGCTAGAGATCTTGAAAACGTTGCGCAATTAAAAATGCTTGGCTTAGATGCTTATCGCTTAGATGTAAACGATAGCGACTCAATAAAGTCAGCATTAAAACAAATTCTTAATCAAACGGGGAACCAGCTATTTGCCCTTTTTAATAACGCTGGATATGGGCAACCTGGTGCAGTGGAAGATCTTTCGCGACAAGCCATCCGTGAGCAGTTTGAAACGAATCTATTTGGTGTTTTAGAGCTGACGAATCAAGTGCTCCCTATCATGCGTCAACAAGGTTATGGTCGAATCGTGCAACATAGCTCCGTGCTCGGGATCATTAATCTGCCATTTCGAGGTGCCTATAATGCTTCAAAACATGCTTTAGAATCATTGTCAGATACCTTACGGTTAGAGCTTCATCCAACCTCTATTTATGTTAGTTTAATTGAAACTGGACCTGTCAAAAGCCATTTTCGCACCAATGCTTATCAAAAATTTTTACTCAATATTGATATTTCTCAAAGCCCCTTTCAAAGCCTTTATCGCTTGTTAATCAAACGTCTGAGTGATGATATCAGCGAGCCGCCCTTTACGCTTGGCCCTGGATCTGTTGAAAAAGCGTTGCTTAAAGCGTTAAATGATAAAAAGCCTAAAACCAGATATTTTGTTACCCTCCCAACCTATATGTATGCTTTCTTAAAATGGTGTTTGCCCGATAAAATGTTGGATAAGATCCTCATTCTTTCCGCTGGGGAGGAAGGCAACGCATTGAAAAAAAAGATAAATCATCACCGTGCCTAAAAAATCGACCATGAATAACGGCATTTCACTAATAGAAATTTTAATTTCTCTTGCGATTTTAAGTTTAAGTTTTTTTTCATTCAGTGGGATGCTTGGTTTTTTTATAGAAAAAAACCAAGCCATGGGCGAGTCACTCCATATTTTTCAGCGCTTACAATTAGCACGCATCGAAGCCATTTCTCGAAATACCGTGGTGGCTGTCTGTCCTACCCTCAATAATCAACAATGCAGCCAAGATTGGTCACAAGGATATATGATCTTTATTCCCGAAGAAGGAAAACACCAAACAACCACGACGGCTAAAACCGTACTACATGTTGAAAAAAATCAGCAAACCGTACATGTCCACAGTGGTAAACGTTCAGTGATTAAATTTAGCAGCGACGGTCGATGCTTAACCCGTGGCTCCATTTTTGTGAAACATCAAAAAAACCGTTATCGCATTGTTCTTTCTGACAGTGGTCGAATACGTATTGAACAAAGTTTACGATGATCATTTGATTACAACAGCATTATCAGCTATTAAACCTAATATGCTTAAAATTTACCTTACTCGAAACGGATTTACGCTCATTGAATTAATAGTCACAATATCCATTTTGGCTATTTTAGCTGTGATCGCGTTACCTTCTTTTTATGCGCAAATTCAAAATGATTTTTCGGTAAGCTTATCTAACGATTTGATATTATCTATTAATCACGCACGTTCTGAAGCGATTAAACGCGGCTATCCTGTTTCAGTATGCGCAGCAAGTAGCTCTGCACTATCTGCTTGCGGTACCAATTGGAACAATGGCTGGATTGTCTATTTGAATCAATCGGGTAGTGCCTCACCATCAAGCAGCACTATTCTCAGAGCAGAGGCGATTAATATGACCGGCGCCAATATCACCTCTAGCTCAAGTAGCGGCGTCATCACTTTTAATAATGCCGGATTTCCAGCTGCTGGGACTAGCAATACAACCATGACTGTTATGACGGCAGGCTGCACGTCAAATTATGGCCGCAGCATTGCCATTTCTATCACGGGACATCTGACAGTTACAAATGTGGCCTGCCCCAATAACTAAAGACATCAACTATTATTAAAGTATGTTACTCCTTGAGCCATAACCATGAAATGGTATACTCTTTCCAGTTTAAATTTATGCTTTGTTGCCTGCGCGCGCTCACCCCAGTCGCGGATCAGAACCATGGATCCGTTTAAGGGGTTTACCTTATTGGAAGTGATGGTCGCCATTGTTATATTTTCTATCGGTCTATTAGGCCTTGGAAGTCTGCAAATCATTGGTTATCGTCTGACCTCTGACTCATTATTACGTACAATCGCGACCATATTAGCCAATGATATGGTTGATAGGATGCGCGCAAATGTTGCAGCGACCAGTCTTGGTTTGGCCAGCCCTTACAATAATCCCTCTGGCGCAACCAGTTCAAATCCCGCTTGTCTTGGTTTAAACAGTTCAGGCGGCACTATCAATACAACCTGTACTTCAACCCAAATGGCTGCTCAAGACTTATATGATTGGAATGCGAATATTACAGGCGCAGTGGCCAGCAGTTGGTATCCATTGGTGCCTGCTCAATTACCAGAAGGTGCTGGGATCGTTTGCATTGATAGTACCCCTAATGATGGCACGCCAGGAAACCCGAGTTGTGATGGGATTGTGCTAAACCCCAATAGGCCCATTTTTGCAATTAAACTCTGGTGGATTGAACGCAAAAATGCACAAAACCCTGGCGTTATGCATCAGTATGTCATGAGCTTTTCTCTATGAGGCAATGGATGATGCAACACAAATCATTATCTTATTTTAAAGCTTTTACGAGTCAAGGCTACTCTCTCATTGAGGCAATGATTGCTATCACCATTTCGTTAATTTTATTAGCCGGCGTATTGCAAATATTCCTAAATACCAGAAATGTTTATAATTTAGAAAGCGATTATTCTCAATTACAAGAAAATAGCCGATATCTGAGTGGTTATATGTCACGTATCATACGGTTAGCTGGTTATCGCACACCACCAACGAGTGGCGCTTTTCAACCGATTGCTACGGTTTACGCCACCACCCCCTACATTACTGGCTCAAATGCTACTGGGTTTAATGGTAGTGATACCCTTGTTGTGAGCTATCAAGGAAGTGGTAGTAGCACAACACCGGATGGTTTTATGACCGATTGTTTAGGTAATGCGATTGGTGCCAATACGATGGTAACCAATACTTTTTCATTGACCAGCAATTATACTTTGCAATGCCAATCTGTTAATCCTAATGCATCACCAACAACAAACACGCTAGATCTTGTTTCTGGGGTAGAAAATTTCCAAGTGCTGTATGGCGAAGATGTGAATGGTGATAATACGGCTGATCGGTATGTCAACGCTAGCTACCCCTATTTGCAAATGAGCCGCGTGGTTAGTGTTCGTTTAAGCTTTTTACTCCGTTCTACTGATCCGATTAATAATGTACCCGGCGCCTTAAGCTACAATCTTTTAGGAACCGTATTCACACCACCCGTTGATCATTATCTACGACAACAAGTGACATTTACCATTGTATTACGAAATTTATTAGCTACCCCAACATAGGTTTTAAAGAGATGCATCAACAATACAACCCATCACCACATACTCAGCAAGGCATTGTGCTATTTGTTGGGATCATGCTTTTACTTATCCTTACCTTGATTGGCATTAGCGCCATGAATTCGAGTGTCATGACTGAAAAACTAACCCAAAATATTCGTGATACCACAACAGCCTTTGAAGCAGCTGAAACGGCTTTAGGGGACGGTGAACAATGGGTGCAAAGCCAAACGTCAGCCATAACAGCGGTCAGTGCCTGTAGTACAGCGCCTTGTCATGTATGGCAAGTGAATGCCTTTGGCAATGCTTTTCAACAATCTGCCAGTTGGTGGGCAAGCAATGCTCTTCCTTATTCGAGCACATTGGTTGGCGTTGCCGCTCAGCCCATGTATATTATTGAGCAATATAGTTTTGTTCCTTCTCAACTGTCACCAGATGCTGAATCTAAGGGCCTTGGCTACTATTATTATCGGATCACAGCGATGGGAACCGGTTTAACTTCGAATTCAGTAAGTTATGTTCAATCTATTTACGGGACCCAATTTAATTAGAAAGCAGTAAAGGATTGCCAATATGCCCAAAGAACAAGGATTTACCCTCATTGAACTCATCATTGTTGTCTCGATCATCGCGATCTTGGCGGCAATTGCCTACCCTGCTTATATGGATCAAATCATCCATTCTGGGCGCTCAGATGGTCAAACAGGATTGATGAATATGGCTGCGCTGATGGAAAGTTATTACACAGAAAATAATAGCTATACTGGCGCGACGACAACGACCTTAGGTCTGACTTCAGCCCTATCACCACAAGGTTATTACACACTGAGTATTTCAGCCTTAACGGCAACTTCTTACACCCTTACTGCAACGCCAGTCAAAGGGACGCAACAAGCGAATGATACCATTTGCCCGACATTAACTATCACTAATACTAACCTAAAAGGCCCTACTGCAACCTGCTGGGAATAAGTCTTCGCAGCTGAATTTTTGGCGTTGTTGCCTTCGCCGCCTCGCAATCCTCATTTACTAATATGTAAACTCCGGTTGCTCGGGGCTCGGCGCCTAGCCAAAAAATCATCTGCTGTGACTATATAATCAAACCAGTTTAGTTTTAGGTATTGTTGGCTTCAGTATGCTTAAACGGCCTTTTAATATCGACTTCTCGCAATTCCCGTGGCATTGGAAACACCATGTTTTCTTCGATACCTGAAACTTCTTTAATTTCACTTGCTGGCAATTTTTCTTTTAAAGCATCAACAACTTGTCTGACTAATATTTCTGGTGCAGATGCGCCGGCAGTGATCCCTATCGATTTAACGCCGGCAAACCATTGCCAATCGATCATTTCAGGCTTATCCAATAAATAAGCCGGCGTTCCTAATTGCTCAGCCAATTCTCGCAACCGATTTGAATTGGAACTATTGACTGATCCAACCACTAAGACAACTTGTGCTTGCTTGGCTAACACCTTAACAGAATCTTGACGATTTTGAGTGGCATAACAGATATCATCACGCTTAGGCCCTTGAATTTTGGGAAACTTAATCCGTAAGGCATCGATAATTTTTTGCGTATCCTCAACAGAAAGCGTAGTTTGGCTAACATAAAAAAGATTTTCTGGATCTTTAACTTGTAACTTTTGAACATCCATCAAATCTTCAATCAGGTAAATACCACCTTGTGGATTTTTATACTGCCCCAATGTCCCTTCAACTTCAGCATGTCCGGCATGTCCAATTAATATGCACTCATAGCCTTTTTTACTTTGCCTTGCTACTTCCATATGCACTTTGGTCACCAATGGACAGGTCGCATCTAACACGATGGTAAAGTTTCTTAACTGCGCTTCTTCTCTCACTTGCTGTGACACCCCATGCGCACTAAAAATAACGATACTATCATTTGGAATTTCATGTAATTCATTGACAAAAATAGCCCCTCTGGCTTTAAGTTCATCAACCACAAATCGGTTATGAACAACTTCGTGACGCACATAAATGGGTGCCCCAAATTTCTCTAAAGCAGCCTCAACAATATCAATTGCCCGCTCAACACCTGCACAAAATCCGCGTGGATTAGCCAGATAAATCGAAATAGCCTGTGATGACATAAAAACCCCTACGTTTGCGCAGATGAAAATAAAATAGATAAAATCATCATAACGGCACCAATGGTAATAAAACTATCGGCAAGATTGAATGTATACCAATGAGTGCTGCCAATATATAAATCAATAAAGTCGATGACATAACCATGCGAAAAACGATCACATAAGTTACCTAATGCACCACCTAAAATAAATACGAATGAGATCCCTGTGACTTTATCGGAGGTTGGTGTTTTTGCTAGCCAAAAAGCAATCAATACGGTAATTAATACGATGAATAAAACCAAGGCAATATGCGTTAAGCCAATTTTATTATTCATCAGGCTAAAGGCAATCCCATGATTTTGGGCAAAGGTTAAATTAAACCCCGGGATCACAGAAACGATCTCACTAAAAGATAAATGTTTAAAGATCATCCACTTACTGAGCTGATCGCTTATTAATATTAACGGGATCCAAATAAACCATTTTAGCCCAGGATAGCGTGATTTAAGCATAATGGCGCACCTCCCCTGAAGAATTCGGATCTACATTGGTAACACAGCGATCACAAATCTCTGGAAATTGTGGGTTTTGGTTCACTTCCTTACGATGATGCCAACAACGAACGCATTTTAAATATTCGCTTGGTGTCACTTTTAAGCATAGCCCTTCTATCTCAGTTGCAACGGCTGTCTTTTCTTTTTCAGATAATGGTTTAACAATCGCATTGGAAGTAATCAATACAAATCGCAACTCATCACTCAGTTGAGATAAAAATGATTTGATCTCGTCATTAGCATAGAGTGTTACTTCTGCATCTAATGGCGCCCCAATTACCCCTTGCACCCGTTGTTGCTCTAATGCTTTATTCACTTGGTTGCGAATAGCAATCATTTGTTGCCAATAATCATGATTAAAAACAGATTTTTCATCATATTTTGGAAAATCAGCAAACCACTCAGTTAAAAAGACACTGGCTTCTTTCTTACCCGGTAAATATTGCCAAATTTCTTGTGCAGTAAAACTTAAAATTGGTGCTAACCAACGCGTAATGGCATGTACCATGTAATAAATAGCTGTTTGAGCCGAACGACGCGCCACACTATTAGTCTTAGTGGTATATTGTCTATCTTTGATAACATCCAAATAAAAACTACCTAATTCAACCACACAAAAGTTATGGATTTTTTGATAAATATTATGAAATTGAAAGGTATCATAGGATTGTATCACTTCATCTTGTAGTCGCTTAGTGCAATCAATGATCCAAGCATCTAACGGTAATAATTTATTTTCCGCCACTACGTTCTTTACTGGCTCAAAGTCATGCAAGTTAGCCAATAGAAAGCGCATGGTGTTACGGATCCGCCGATAAGCATCAGACATCCGTTTTAAAATCTCATCAGAGACATGGATTTCACTTTTATAATCGGTAGAAGCTACCCATAATCTTAAAACGTCCGCACCTAAATTCTTCACTACTTTATCTGGCGCAACAACATTGCCTAAAGATTTAGACATTTTTCGCCCCTGTGCGTCCACCGTAAAACCGTGCGTTAATACAGCTTCATAAGGAGCACGATCATACATAGCCACACTGCTTAATAAAGAAGATTGGAACCAGCCACGGTGCTGATCTGAACCTTCTAAATAAAGATCCGCTGGAAATTGTAAATCATCTCGTGCTTTTAATACGGCAGTATGACTGACGCCTGATTCAAACCACACATCTAAAACATCTTGTGATTTTTGATAATTTTCCAGATCGCTAAAGGGTAACATTTTAATATCTAATTCATGCCAAGCTTCAATACCATTTTCTTCAACCAGCTTGGCAACATACGCGATGATCTGTCCCATTTGTGGGTGTAATAGCGACGACTCTTTATGAAGAATTAAAGGCAATGGCACGCCCCACGTACGCTGCCTAGAGATACACCAATCCGGACGCTGTTCAACCATTAAACTGATCCGAGATTGCCCCCATTGTGGAACCCATTGTACTTTTCGGATCGCGTTTAAAGTAGCATTTCTTAAGCCTTCTTTATCCATACTGATAAACCACTGTGGCGTTGCCCTAAATATCAAGGGCGTTTTATGACGCCAACAATGAGGATAACTATGATTGAGCGTGGTCGCGTGCAATAACCTATTTTTCTCACGTAAAATTTCGATAACTTTATCATTCGCTTTAAAAACAAAAAGACCACCCACAAATGGCAGATCCGGGTAAAAGCAACCATTATTAGCGACTGGATTATCAATCGGTAAGTGATATTGCATGCCAATGATATAATCTTCTAAACCGTGTCCAGGTGCAGTATGCACAATACCTGTTCCAGCATCGATGGTGACGTGCTCCCCTAAAACGATAGGGACTTTTCTGTCATAAAAAGGGTGCTGCAATAATAAACCTTCAACTTGTTTTCCTTTGAAGGTTGTCAGCACCTCATTATCAGTACATTCATAACGCATTAAACAATCTGCCATGAGATCTTTTAAGAGGCAAATGACTTCTACCACACCATTAATATTCGCTTTTATAAGCACATACTCTAAATCCGGATGTAGCGTAACGGCTTGATTCGCAGGCAAAGTCCAAGGTGTCGTGGTCCAAATAATCAAAGAAACATTTTGAAAATCTGTAGCAGGATCATAGGCTATTGCTTTAAAAAAGTTTTTCAAATCAACAATATTGAAAGAAACATCAATTGCTGGAGATATTTTATTTTGATATTCCACTTCAGCTTCAGCTAAAGCTGAGCCACAACTGATACACCAATGCACTGGTTTTGCACCCTGCTGCAGATGGCCACGCTCCCACACTTTAGCAACACAACGAATAATTTCAGCCTCATAACGATGATCCATTGTTTTGTATGGGTTGTCCCAGTCGGCAAAAATCCCTAATCGTATAAAAGAAGCTTTTTGTAACGCAATTTGACTATTGGCATATTCCCGGCAAGCATCGCGAAATTGATTAGGAGGCACATCAACATTCGCTAAGCCAATCTTTTTTTCCACGTTAATTTCAATTGGTAACCCATGGCAATCCCAACCCGGCACCAAAGGTGCATCATAGCCACTTAACGTTTTAGATTTAACAATGATATCTTTTAAAATAGTCGTTAAAGCATGGCCGATGTGAATATCGCCATTGGCATAAGGCGGGCCTAAATGCAAAATATACTTTTTCTTCCCCTGACAATGCTTACGAATATCGCTATAAATTTTATTTTCTTGCCATTTTGCCAATAGGTGTGGCTCATTTTGCGGTAAATTAGCGCGCATAGGGAACGCTGTATTGGGTAAGTTTAAAGTATCTTTATAATCAACGGTCATATGATTCGCCTGCTTTATGTTAATTCTGCTTGTTTCTTTTTTTCTGTTAAATATTCATTCGCGTGATGAATATCTCGTTGGATCTGTTGCACAAGTTTTTCTAACGATGGAAATTTATTTTCATCTCGAAGCTTATGCAAAAAGGTGACGGTCATTCTTTTACCATACAAATACCCTGAAAAATTAAAAAGATGCACTTCTAACGTCGGCACATCACCGCCCACGGTTGGGCGCACACCAACATTAGCAACACCATCGTATTGCTTACCATCGACAAATGCATTCACAACAAAAACCCCACTAAATCGCAACTTGTCTTTCGGTATAGGCAAATTGGCAGTTGGAATGCCAATTGTTCTTCCCCGTCCCTGACCATGCACAACCCGATGGGTTATTTGATAATGCTGCCCAAGCATACGCTGCACCTTGATGAGATCACCAATACAAACCGCTTGCCTAATCAAAGTACTGCTAATCTTCTTATCATTGATATTAATTATTTCACAGCTAAAACCAAACCGTATCGATCCCTCTTGTAAAGTTTCGATATTCCCTTCTTGACGATAACCAAAACGAAAATCTTCGCCGATCACAATATGTGCCACATTCATTTTTTTCACCAAATAATGTTCAATAAAGTGCATTGCTGGCACTTTGGACAACGTCTGATTGAAACGTAAACAGATCAGGCGTTGAATGCCAAGCGCTGACAATGTCATGATTTTTTGGCTAATGCTCATTAAACGTTGTGGTGCACGTTCAGGTTGTAAAAATCGTTGTGGGCAAGGCTCAAAAGTAATCACCGTTGGTATTAATTGGCTTACCTTGGCTTTGGCAATCACTTTTTCAAGAATGCGCTGATGGCCAATATGCACGCCATCAAAATTCCCAATCGTCGCCACACAAGGCGATAAAGTAACCGTCTCATCTGTACTGAGACGAATGAATTGTAATGAATTTCCAATTATCATATTTTATCTATTTTTCGAACCTATGCTTAAGCATTTTCTAAACGTAAATGCGAAAACCGTAGCCCCGTCAACCACAGCCCACCGAAATAAGCAACCATCGCGCCAGACATTAGCATCAGCAATTGTATTGCTCTATCTTTAGCGCCCCACTCCAACCAAAGCGCGATCTGTGGCGTACACCACCACAAAAGTAATGCCATCAGACTGTTGGCAATCAGTAGGCGCAGAAAAAAACGACCCCAACCGAAAATGGGAATATAAATTTTTTGCTTCATGAGTACCCATAACAATAAAAGCACATTACATACTGAAGAAAGCGTGGAAGCTAATGCTAAACCTGCATGTGCTAAAGGAATAATGAATAAAGCATTGAAAACCACATTCGCCAACATTGAAACAATGGCGATTTTCACTGGAAGCTTCGTGTTTTGTCTGGCATAAAAAGCAGAAACAAGCACTTTAACAGCTAAAAAAAATACCAACCCTAAGGACATCGCTACTAAGCTGTATGATGCCATCACAACGTCGTGCGGGAGAAAGCGACCATATTGAAACAATGTAGCCAGTATGGGGCCAGCGAGCATTGTCAAACCTAACGTTGCAGGAACACCAATGAGTAATATCCAGCGCAAAGACCAATCAACACTTGCTGAAAAACCATTTTGGCTTTTTTGTGCGTATTCTTTTGAAAGATGCGGTAACATGACGGTGGCCAGCGCAACCCCAAAAATACCAATGGGAAACTCCAGCAATCTTTCAGAATAATACAGCCATGTTAAACTACCCACCGGTAAAAACGAGGCAAAGATGGTATCCACTAATAAATTAATTTGCATGACAGAACCACCAATCAATGCCGGCACCATTAACGTTAAAATACGCTTTACACCAGGATCGTGCCAATCCCAATCGAATCGCGGTAATAACGATAATTTTGACAAAAAGGGGATCTGAAATAGTAATTGAGAAAATCCTGCTAATAGCACGCCCCAAGCAAGTGCAATCACGGGCTCGGCAAAATAAGGGGATAATACAATCGCGGCTAAAATCAAACTGATATTGAGTAATACTGGCGTAAAGGCGGGGACGATAAACTTACCATAGGCATTTTGGATCCCAGCAGCAAACGCGGTAAGCGAAATGAATAAAATATAAGGAAAAGTAAGATGCAATAATTGGATTGCTAAAGTAAAGCGGCTATCGCCATGATGAAAGCCAGGCGCAAAAAGATAAATAAAAACAGGTGCCGCTAACACACCCAACGTTGTGATCAATAGTAATATGACGCTTAACGCACAAAAAACTTTATTAACAAACGCTTTGGTCGTTTCGGGTGATTGTTGCGTTCGATATTCACTGAGTACTGGCACAAAAGCTTGAGAGAATGCACCCTCTGCAAAAAGACGGCGCATGAAATTTGGAATTTTAAACGCCAGTAAAAAAGCATCAACGCCCGCGCTCGCGCCAAACATTTGAGCAATAACCATGTCGCGTAAAAAACCGACAATGCGCGACAATAAAGTCATAGAGCTTACTGATGTCGTTGATTTGAGCAATTGATTCGCCATTAAAACAATCTCACCTTACCACATTGACAATACCCATCAAAACAGGGATTATTTCGAGTTTTACCAAACTCGCGCTGAAAAGTCGCGATATTTCTAGAGAACATTATATAGGAGCATTCCTTTGGCTAATACTAAACAAGCACTCAAGCGTTCGCGCCAGTCTGAAAAGCACCGCATCAGCAACAAATGGCAAATAACCCGGATGAGCACTTACTTGAAACGGGTATTAACTGCTATTGAAAGTGGCGATGTCAATCAAGCTAAGACAGAATATAAAACAACGATTTCTATCGTTGATCGCTTGGTGAACAAAGGTCTTGTCCACAAAAATAAAGCCTCTCGCTATAAAAGCCGCCTTAACAAACGAATTGCTAAGGTAGCTCAAGCGTAACACCCCCGTTTTTTCATTGGCATTCCACCCCCTTCAAAGGGGAGCCTCCGCCAAGCACAGCAAGGCGGGGGGGGGGGTTCTTCTGAAGCGCAGAGGTGTTCTTTTTCAACTCTGTGCAACTGCAAGTGCTGCATGATTGCTTCACAAAGCACATTGGTTCCCCTATTTGCTAAACCAGAGATAGCAAAGTAAGGCCCCTGATAGGAAAGCGCTTTAACGATATGCTGGATCCGTTCATTTGCCTCTTCGAGCGTGAAGCAGTCAACTTTATTAAAAACGAGCCAACGCGGTTTTTGTGCTAGCATTTCACTAAATGCCGCTAATTCTCGTTCGATAGCGCGAATATGATCCACAGGATCGCCATCATCAATAGGCTTGAGTTCTACTAAATGTAGTAATAAGTGGGTTCGACTGAGATGCTTTAAAAATTGAATACCTAAACCCTTACCTGCTGCTGCACCAGGTACCAATCCTGGAATATCGGCCATTACAAAGCGCCGTGCAGATGATAAAGAGACAATACCCAAATGAGGATAAAGCGTAGTAAAGGGGTAATCAGCGACTTTAGGCCGTGCAGAGGAGATGGCTCGGATCAATGTGGATTTGCCGGCATTAGGTAAACCAAGCAACCCAACTTCAGCAAGTAATTTCAACTCTAAATGCAGCTCCCGACTTTCGCCTGGTTTACCTAAAGTGATTTTGCGAGGCGCACGATTAGTTGAAGTTTTAAAATTGACATTCCCTAAGCCACGATTGCCGCCCTTTGCCACCATCAATCGCATGCCAGGTTTAATGAGATCGCCAATGATTTCCATCGTTTGCAGATCTTTAACAATGGTACCAACCGGAACATGAACAATACAGTCTTCACCGTCACTACCCCGACATTGGCGTTTCCCACCACCTTCACCACTCTTAGCAACAAATTGGGTTTGATATCGAAAATCGATGAGTGTATTCATACCAGGATCGGCAAGTAAATAAACACTGCCACCTTTACCACCATCCCCCCCATCAGGCCCCCCACGCGGCACATATTTTTCACGCCGAAAACTGGCAGAACCATCGCCACCTTTACCGGCTTGAATTTTGATCAAGGCTTCATCAATAAATTTCACGACAATAACTTCCTCTAGAAAAAAAAAACCCCTGACTGGCAGGGGCTATAAAAAACCAATATCCTGCTATTTATTGTTGTACTTCCTCTGGAATAATATTGACGACATGGCGAGCATGGCGACCTTTGGTTGCGAATTCAACACGACCTGCTTTTTTAGCAAACAACGTATCATCTTTACCTTGACCCACAAACATACCTGGATGAAACTTAGTGCCTCGTTGGCGCACAAGAATGCTACCCGCTGTTACCACTTCACCACCGTAACATTTGATCCCTAAATATTGTGGATTGGAATCACGACCATTTCGGGTACTACCACCCGCTTTCTTATGTGCCATTAGAGCCCCCTAACTGTTTGATATTTACAAAATGAAATAACAACAGCGATTAAATACTTGTGATTTCAACTTCAGTAAAATCTTGACGATGACCTTGTTTACGACGATAGGTCTTACGGCGTCTCATTTTAATGATTGTTACCTTTTCGCCACGACCATGCTGGATGATCTTAGCAACCACAACGCTACTAAGATAAGGCGTGCCAATTTGTACGTTATCGCCATCAGCTAGCATTAAGACCTTTCCTAATTCAACTGACTGGCCTGGTTCGCCATCTATTTTCCCCAACTTACGTCGTTGTCCTACTTTAACGCGATGCTGGTTGCCACCAGCTTCGACTATCGCGTAAGCAATCTGTGTATTCACGCTTTAATGCTCTCCAAAATGATAGGGCGAAATTTAAAATTTAAGGGGTGTGATTTTACGGGATCCTTTGGCTCTGGGCAAGCTGTCTTTGTCTTGTGCTTGGGAACAATCCATCGTATAGTCCAAACCCAAATTGCTTAAAAATTTAACATTATGTCTTTAAATACCATCTTGGATCTCATTGAGCCGGAGCTCAAAGCAGTTAACGATACTATTATCCGTTGCCTTGAATCACATGTTGACGTTATTCAAAAAATTGGACATTACCTGATTCAAAGTGGCGGCAAGCGGATAAGGCCGTTAGTTGTCATACTTTCTTCTAGGGCTTGTGGTGCCAAAGGGGAAGATCCTATCACCATGGCAGCTATTATTGAATTCATCCATACCGCAACCCTTCTTCATGATGATGTCGTCGATGGCTCTAAAATGCGTCGTGGTCGTTTGACTGCTAACCGAGTATGGGACAATTCTTCAGCCATATTAGTAGGTGATTTTCTCTATTCACGTTCCTTTCAAATGATGGTTTCCCTCAATAGTATGGTTTCTATGCAGGTGCTTGCCGAAGCAACCAATATGATTGCTGAAGGGGAAGTTATTCAGCTTGCCCACTGCTATCAGCCTGATGTTAAAGAAGAAAATTATCTGAATGTTGTTCGATTAAAAACGGCTAAATTATTTGAGGCAGCAGCAGGGCTTGGCGCAATCTTGGCTAACCAAAATGTTGCCGTACAACAAGCCTTGGCGAATTTTGGTATGCATATTGGCATGGCTTTTCAAATTATTGATGATATGTTGGACTATCGAGCGACCAGTGATGCTTGGGGAAAGAATATCGGGAACGATTTAGCTGAAGGTAAAGCAACTTTACCCTTGATTTACGCACTTAGAAAAGCCAATCCCACCCAACAGCAACAAATTCGCCAAGCCATATCAGAAGGCAAAATCGAAGATTTATCCGCGATCCAAGAGGCTATTGTGACAACCGGTGCCATTGATTACACCATGCAAGCTGCGAAAAATGAAACCCAACTGGCGCTTAAAGGCTTATCTTTGCTACCACCCTCACCTTACAAGGATGCCCTAGCCACGCTTGCTGAATTTGCTATTTCTCGGGGTAACTGAGTAAAATTCGTGTTCTTAATGAAGATTAAATTATTTTTCGAAGCCCTTTGACTTTAGGCGCGAAGCCAAAGCTGGGAGCAACAGGAGTGTATTCCGATACATGACTGTTGCGAGCAGCGCGGGCGACAATGCATAAAGTCAAATGGAGAAGAAAAAAACGGGGTGTAGCTCAGCCTGGTAGAGCACTGCGTTCGGGACGCAGGGGTCGTAGGTTCAAATCCTGTCACCCCGATCAATTAAATATGATATTTTTTCAATGCCATTTACTTTTAGGCGCGAAGCCAAAGCTGAGAGCAACAAGGCGTGTATCCCGATACACGACTGTTGCGAGCAGCGCGGGCGACAATGCATAAAGTCAAAGGGCAAAGAAAAAAATCGGGGTGTAGCTCAGCCTGGTAGAGCACTGCGTTCGGGACGCAGGGGTCGTAGGTTCAAATCCTGTCACCCCGATCAATTAAATATGATATTTTTTCAATGCCATTTACTTTTAGGCGCGAAGCCAAAGCTGAGAGCAACAAGGCGTGTATCCCGATACACGACTGTTGCGAGCAGCGCAGGCGACAATGCATAAAAGTAAAGGGCGAAGAAAAAATGCGTTCGGGACGCAGGGGTCGTCAGTTCAAATCCTGTCACCCCGATCAATCTTAAAGTTGAAAAATAATGCATACTATTCGACTTACAAACGAAGAAATTGAACATATAAAAAATACTTTTTTGATATTTTTTAATCCTTCCGACAAACTCTGGATTTTTGGTTCTCGAATCGATCCCCAACGTAAAGGGGGAGATATTGATCTCTATATTGAAACCAATTTCACCGATCCTGACAAAATTACTGATGCCAAATTGAATTTTTTAGTTTCATTGAAAGAAAAGATTGGAGACCAAAAAATAGATGTCGTCATTAAATTTGGCGATTATGAAATGCCTATTTATGACTATGCTCGCAAAGAAGGAATTCGTCTGAAATGAAAAAGCCAGAAATAATGCAAACGACTATAGAGATCTGCGATATTCATGCAGAGCGTTTGAAAAAAGCGCGCGAGCATCTCAAACCGATATTGCCATTCAAACCAGAACAAATATCTCACTTTTCGGATGAACAACTTGGTTTTTTAGAGCTATTAACCAGTCGTTTTACGAAACTTCAAGATATTATCGGTGCCAAGATATTTCCATTAGCTCTTGATTTACTACAAGAAAATACCTCTCGGCAAAGCTTTTTAGATGTTTTGCATAAGCTAGAGAAGCTAGAATTATTACCCAGCGCAAAAGAATGGATGGTATTGCGTGAAATTCGAAATCACTTGACGCATGAATATCCAGATAATCCCCAATTAATGGCTAATAATCTCAATAAAGTAATTGAACACACTGAATTTCTTTTGGGATATTGGCAAAATTTAAAGCTACAATTAGCCAAAATTCTAAAAAGCGCTTCAATTTAAATACAAGATTAGATCCCATTCCTTCAAAGCGCCCCCCCATCTGAAATTTTTTGAATAGGGGTATCATTTTGGGCTTTGACGGAGTACTATTCCCCCCCTGGCTTGTAGTAGACTAACCAAAGTGGTTTTGTAACTCAGTCTTGCCTAGAATTAAGTTGCGCTACAAGATGTTTTCATCCGAAAGCGCGTTTGGTATCAACCACCATTGGGGGAGCTAAAGCCATGCCCTTAGTGATTTTACTATTCGCTCTTTTTGCAAGTTTATTTACTTTAAGTAAAACAGCGTTGGATTTCTCCGAGCCGTTTTTCTTAATCGGCTCTAGAATGGCCTTCTCAGGCGTTTTGCTGCTTACCCACCAATTTATCTTTAATCGAAAAGCATTCAAAATTAAAGCAAATCATGTTTTGCCATTGGTAATGCTTGGTTTAGTCAGCATTTATATTACCAATATTGCTGAGATCTGGGGCATTCAATACATGAGCTCAGCAAAAGCTTGTTTAATTTATAGCCTTTCGCCCTTTGTCGCTGCATTATTTGCGTATTGGATGCTCAAAGAAACCTTATCGTTTAAAAAGTGGATTGGACTGTTAATCGGTTTTATTGGATTAACGCCCATTTTATTTACCCATTCTTCCTCACAAGATCTTGCTAAAGATTTGCTTTTTGTATCATGGGCTGAGGTTTCTTTAATCACAGCGGTATTTGCGAGTGTCTATGGTTGGATTTTGCTAAAAAAAATCATCAATGATTATCGCTACACCCCTATTATGGCCAATGGGATCAGCATGTTGATTGGTGGTACATTGGCACTATTCCACTCTTATACCAGCGGTGAAAGTTGGTCACCTATTCCTGTCATCAGCGGCCAATACGCAGCATTCATTGAATGTGCCTTCTGGATGATGATTATCTCCAATGTGATTTGCTATAACCTTTATGGTTATTTATTAAAGCGATTCTCGGCTACCTTTATGTCCTTAGCAGGGCTCGTGACGCCTTTATTTGCTTCTCTGTTTGGATGGTATTTTCTTGATGAACTGATCAGTTGGCATTTCTTTGCCTCGATGGTTTTATTCTCCATTGGGTTAGCCATTTTTTATCAAGAAGAAATTGCGACGAATCTTCGTGTGCCAACACCAACGAATCAATGAGAGCGGATTGCCACTGCCATACGCTCCACTCTGATGGCGCCCTATCTGTCGCTGCGCTTCTCAACTTAGCAAAAGAGGCGCAGCTTTCTGGCCTGAGTATCACCGATCATGACACACTGGCTGCTTATCCTGAGGCCCTACCTTTGGCTGAAACACTTGGGATCCAACTTGTCTCTGGCATTGAAATTTCTGCCCAACATCAAAACACCACCATTCACGTCCTGGGTTATGCCTTTGATTTAAACAATAAAGTATTGAATACGTTTTGTGCTGCTCAGAAAAAAGATCGCCATGCGCGCAATCAAAAGATATTAGATAAATTAGCAGCGATTAAAATGCCAATAGCGATGGAAGAACTCACTTCCCGTTTTCCCATTGGCACGCCAGGTCGGCCGCATATTGCCCATCTCATGGTTGAAAAGGGTTATGTCAAAGATCCCAAAGATGCCTTCCTGCGCTATTTAGGTGAAAAGAAACGCTGTTTTGTACAAGGCTTTGAAGTCACCGTTGAAGATGCGATCGATATTATTCATCAGGCGGGTGGTTTTGCTGTATTAGCCCATCCGCATTATGTCATGCCAAAACGTATTGTCCCTTCCCTCGTCGCATTACCCTTTGATGGTTTAGAAGTTTTTTATGGCACCCTGACGGCGGATCAAGAACGTCCTTGGTTTAATCTCGCGCAAGAGAAAGGCTGGCTCATGACGGGTGGTTCTGATTTTCACGGGGGAAAGAAAAAGTATCAAAAATTAGGATGTTCTTATAGCCCACCAGAGACCTTTGCAACATTTGTTGAACGTTTTTCCCAATATCCTACCTAATTTATATACTTAACGATCTTTTTAAATCTTTTGAATTTTTTGATGATATCATCGCTCTGGTTTACCCCCACTTTTAGGAATAATCGCTATCGATTGCTTATTACCTTTTCTCCTTTCATAAAAGGTTATCCCATTGTCTTGTAAAACAGACTTTAATGGCGTAATCAGGTGAGCATTAGAATCCTTATAATAAAGACGAAGGTGGGGTGTTGATATTGATCCGAACCCATCTGTTTTAATTTTACTCTGAATGCCAATCTTCGATATCTGAATGCCAATCTTCGATAATAGCGTTTCTAAACCAACTAAATTATCATTAAATTCTTTATATAAACCTTCTATAGCGATTTTTTTTGCACTATATTCTCTAGCAATGGCAATTGGTAAATACCATCCTATCAGGTTGGCGCTATCCATATTCCCTCGATTTTTATGCAGAAGCGTAATAGCGCTTTCAATGGCATCAAATAATTTTTTAGCTCTAAATACTTCTTCTACTGATTTTTCATTACTCTTTGTTTTAGAACCACTATGTTCATCAATCACTTTATAAGACAAGCCAATATAATACCTGAGCATGTTCTCATTCCCTTGCGCTTGATATTCATTCATTTTTTCAATCATTCTGTCAACTTCACTATCACGAGTATATCGAGTGAAATCTTTATATGCTTTTCTCGCATCAGGGTTATTTTTATCTTTTGCTTTTTCAGCATATTTTTGCAATCCCTGTTCAATGAACTGTGCTTTATTAAAATCAATTAAATGATTTTCTTCAGCCTCTCTCATAAGTGAAAACAAACAATGCATCGCTTCAATGGAAGAGAGTTTATTCACATAAGCACACGTGCCGTGCTTCTGACCCTTCTGAGGGAACATAGCGATAGGCGTTGCTTGCAATTGTTTAAAATTTTCTAAAAATACTTCCTTTGAATTCGATATAGCACTCGTCACACCTTTTATTTTATTAATATCGATAGGTTCTTTTAACTGATATATGCATGTGCCATTGTTTATATCGCCACCTTTTCCTCTATTGCAGACGATTAAATAGCCTTTATATAAGGTTACCCCAACTGAATGCCCAACTGAATGCCCGTCTTCTTTTTTTTGAAACCATCCTGCACAAACATGGGTTGGTTTTCCCTTAGAATAATTATCTAGCAATTTCTCTGGATCCTGACAGCCTGTTCCTTCTGGAATTGCCTCTAACGCTTCTCTAAATGTTTTCTCAATTAAAAACCAAACGCCTGAATTTTTTACTCCCGGGTATGATCGCAATTTTTCTATCACATATTCAAGACAATAAGTATCACACTCACCCTCAACTTCGTATACTTGCGTTCTCATATTGCCCAGTTTTACGGTAACTTCTCCAGATAATCCCAATATATGCCCCACTCGTCTGGACTCTTTGTCAAAATCTATTTTATTTTCCGGCATCATTGAAACTCCACCGACCCATCACATACTCGCTCACATAGAATTTATGTGGATTATTTAACGCAGTATAATTATAGGAATAGCACAATTTTAATAACTAATACGTGAAAATCTGTTCATTCACATTGCCCCATTCGCATGATATGATCCCAAAACACATCAACATTTGTTGAACGTTTTGCTCAATATCCTGTCTAATTCATTTAAATCAAAAATTGAATGGTCCCATTATTAATAAAAAAATACTTTGGAGCATTTAATATGTCTAAAAATAAGCTGACAAAAAATTCCCCTGAAAAGGAATATGAATTGTTTGGCGGGTTTTTAGAAAAATCTCGTCGAGTACGTTTCAAGGAGATCCTTAAAACAAAAGCAGGAAGGCAAAAATGGATCCAAAGACTTCATCATTTTAACGATCTTGATCCTAACATGAGTTATAACGTTCACCGTGAAAAACAAACGTATGCAGACTTATTAGAAATATTAATAAAACAAGGCGCACCGAAAATATGCTCTGTCATGTCACCGTTATCTGCGTTAGATGGACAAGATGTTGCTTTGACAGATGTACTCAGTGAAATTAAGGGAGGGGATGATTATGGTAGTCTAATTTGCTGCATACCAAGTAAGCTGGGGTTATATTATGGAGAAGATCGCTATCGTATCATCTTATTATCGACCACTCATTTTTCCTAACGCCGATAGCGCCGCTGCTCTCTATTCAATTCATCAATTTTACCATTAGCCGCATTGATTAACTCATTAAGTATTCTTGGCCCTTCTGTCGGTTGTGGTTGCAACGCTGCCAAATCTGAACGTAATTGCTCTATTTTTTGTGGGCTGCCATCACACTGTCTAACTTTCTCTTCGAGTTTAAGCATAAATTGAGCTATTTTTTCTTTATCTGCGAACATAGTGCGCGTGCTTGCGTGTACTGCGCGAACGGCGGCTAACACCGATTCTGCAAAGGAATTAGGTTGGCTCGCTTTGTAAGATTGAATTAAATCATCGATTAAATTTGGATTTAATTCTGCTCTTGTGGTTACATCACCCCCAAAGATGATTAGAAAAGATTCTTCTTCGATTGTTAGAAAAGATTCTTCTTCCTCTTTTGTTGTGACTTTTTTGGCAATAATAGAGGAAATGCCTAGCTTATTAAGCACATCTTGCATTTGTTTTTGTTTTTCGGGCGTTGCTGGATTTAAACTGATCCTTATTTGTGGATTATGATCATTTGTCGTTCCATCCGGTGTCGTTCCATCCGGCATAAAATTGACGATAACAGAAAGATCACCATGAAATGCTTGTTGCATTTTGGCGGCTAATATATAAAGGCGTCCTATTTGCAAATTGGTTTCAAATATCTTGGGGAACTGTTTTGCTAAATTATCGAGTTTACCTTCATTCCCAGTGACTGGAATAGCAATAAATGGGGTGGGACCATGCCAAAGTTCTTCGAATTGAATACCTAATTTATTTTTCAGTGTTGTTTTTAACGCCAAATAAGCCGTTTGAATCGCGGGATTTTTACTATAATCATTAAACTCAATACGCAATTGATCTTCTTTAATACTTGGTTTAAACCCGGCACGAAAAAATTTCGCAGCATCTGGACGTTTAAATTGTTTATTAAAAAAAATGGCGAGGCTTTCCATTTTTTCGGTTGTCGTATCAGCACTTTTGCCCGATGCAGGGGAAGGAGCATGCCTGCCTTCAGGAACATCCCGTCTCGACTCCTTTGAAAAATAGACTTGTTCCAACTTATCTTGAAGATAATAATCGCTTTGTGCAGCAGGCGTGACATAAGCACTATCAAGAAATAGAAAATAATCACCACCTATGTGTGCAACAGCGCTTTTAACACCTACCTTGGCTAGCGCATCTTGCAATTTTTCTAACGCTTCAGTCGTCAAGGGGCTGATCTTTATCCTGATATGCGGGGTCTTTGGCGCAGTAAGAGTCTCCCCAAACATGGTTGGTTCTTCGCCTTGTGGTTTATTGGGTAAAAAACTAACCTGAATTGAAGGATCTCCATCAAATGCTAATGATAATTTTACTTGCAGGGTTTCAAGCATTTCAATTTGGCAATTTTCTTCAACCATATCTGGTAACTTTCTCAAGTCACCAAGTTTATTTTCATTACCTTCTACTTTAATGGAAATAAAACGATTCGTCTTGTTCTTTGATGTTTCGTATTTTATACCGAGATCCTCTAACGATTTTTTGAGTGCTAAATACCTATTTTGTCTATCAGGACTACTGTCATAATCTTTAAATTCAAACCGTATTTGAGCCCCCGGAAAATCTGTTGTTCCAGTTGGCCAATATTGAGCAGCATCGATACCCTGAACACCTTTAAATTTCTCAGCTAGACCATTCATTATGATGACTGGATCATTAGGGTTTTTCGATAAAGCCAAAACCTTGTTTAATTCTATGCGATTCTCATCGGTTAAACCTCCCCATGCTAACCAGGCATTGACAACCGCTTCATTTTCCTTAAACCATTCCAAACAAGACGGCAGATCTTCTCTGAGCTCTCCCTCAACGGCTTGTTTCATCACTTTATGGATAGCTTCATTATATTGATTCGTCAGTTTTCCACGTCTCTCTAGATTTTCATGAGTCCGCGGATGATTGAACAATTGCAGCTTGATTTCAGAATTTAGTTTACTTAACGCCGCTAATGCTTCAGCTTGAGATTTTGGCATACCCTCCCCCCTACGACTATCATTATTTATACTTTAAAAATTAGGCATTTAAACTTTTAAAAAGTTCAACGCAATAAAATAATTAAGGGATGCATTAGAAACGTTCTGTGAATTCAATAAATTATATCTACTAATGGCAATATGTCACAAAAAATGATTTTAATGACCAATCACGAAATATTAATTGATCATTCCTCCATCCGCATATATCCCCAAGGCGCGGCAAAATGCCAATCTAACTCACGAGAAACATGCCTTAAAATCATATGTGAACGAATACTCCCACCTTTTTCATTTAAAAGTGGGCTGCTTACAGCAATGCCGCCCCTACCTGTCGCTAATGCAACAATAATCCCTGAAACACCACTTTTAGCCGGCATGCCGGTTTGGACTAAATGCATTCCCGATTCATCATACATCCCACAGGTAGCCATAATCGCAACGATCGCATTACTGGTTCTCTCGGAAATGACACGTTTACCATCAGGCGCTAATCCACCATTCGATAATAACATGGGTAAATAAGCGCAAGTCACAACATTTGATTCAAACGAGCATAAATAGAAGTAAGTTTCTAATGTGTCATCAACGGGCAACGCTAATTCATGTTTACTTTTTAGCAAATAGGCTATCGATCGGTTACGATCACCTGTCGTGCGTTCAGAAGAAAACACCTTACCATTTACCCTCAAATTGTTGGCAAACAACTTTGTTGCCCAATCTTCTAACCATTGGGCGCGTTGTTGAGTATTGCCAGGTATTCGACTGCATAACGCAATGGCACCCGCATTTACCATCGGATTCACCGGTGTTGGGCCATAGCGATCAACTTGTGCAATGGAAGAAAAGGATTGGCCAGAAGGTTCAACATGGATCCAGGAAAAGATTTTTTCTTCACCAAATTCTTCCATTAACCCAATCAAAGAAATGAGTTTACCTACACTTTGCAAGGTAAAAATATGCTGATCATAATCACCACTAGACATTTGTGTACCATCAGAAAGCATAATAGATGCAGACACAAGATGTGGATCAACATTAGCAAGCTCGGGGATATAATCAGCAGGCTTCCCTTCATTATTGCTTCTCGCTAATGTGAGGGCATCGTCTAAAGTTTTTTTTATATATTCAAGGTAATTATCACGATCCATAGATTATCCCCAAGTAAAGCGTTTTAATAAACTTAGCTTATCATTGGGCTAAATTGATAAAACACCTTTCTCATACACGACTGGGGTGAGAGAACGCAGCCAACAAAGCATAAATTCAAACTGGGAAGAGTATATACATCAGATCATGGTTTAAGCGTGTGCTGCTTTAGACTTTGAAAAGAGGGCAATCATAATATAAGTCCAGCCCCAAAAGAATAAATCAATCCCAACAAACAAACCAATCACATAAAGTCCAGAGATTGGTAGTTGAGCAATAATCAAGATCCCTAGCAATAAAGTAACGAGGCCACTAAACAGCGTCCAGCCCCAATGGGGTAACCTGAGAGATATGGAAAAAAAGATCCGCGATAATCCGATGATAACAAAAAATATTGACATCAGCATTGTTAACGAAATGGCGCCCATCACCGGACTTACTATTAATAATCCACCTAAAATGAGATATAAAATGGCAGAAATAAAATGCATATAAAAGCCATTAGATTTGCCTTTCCAAAATTGAAAAGTATCAATCAAGTTGACTATTCCACCCGCTAAAAATAAAGCGCCCAAAAAAATAACCGTTGCCATGGTGGTAAAAGCAGATAAGCAAATCGCAACCAAACCCAAGAGGGTAATGACGATACCCCAGGTTAAAAACCAAGTCCGGTTTTGATTAAAATCGATCTTTATTTGCTGAGATTGGAAAAAAACGCCCATGGCTTCTCCTTGATTTCAGAATACTTAAAGTATAGTGAGTTTATAGCGCTGGATTTAATATCAGGGGGTGCGGCAAATGAACGAAAATATTTATTCTTAATTACTCAACTTCTGGAGGCTCTTTGGGTAATGCCCAATGGATTGGCGTTTGCTGATGTTGCACTAAAAATGCATTAATTTTGGAAAAGGGATGGCTGCCAAAAAAACCACTATATGCCGATAACGGTGAGGGGTGCGCTGATTTTACAATTAAATGTTTATTAGGATCGATCGCCTGCCCTTTGCGTTGTGCATAAGCACCCCATAATACAAAAGCAATGGGGCGCGATTGCTCATTTAAAAGGGCGATGATTTTATCGGTAAACTGCTCCCAGCCTTTACCTTGATGAGATGCGGCTAACCCCTTCTCAACCGTTAATACGCTGTTTAATAATAAAACACCTTGCTTCGCCCAGGATACTAAACAACCATGCTTTACTGGCGGGATCCCCAAGTCATCATATAACTCTTTGTAAATATTATGAAGCGAAGGCGGAATTGCAATTTGTGCAGGAACTGAAAAACATAAACCATGCGCTTGATTTGGGCCATGGTATGGATCTTGCCCTAAGATCACCACTTTCACATGAAAAATGGGTGCGTAGTCAAAGGCTTTAAATATATTTTTACTTTTAGGATAAATTATTTTTTTGATCCCTTTTTCATGTCTCAAAAATTCCTTCAATTTGATCATATAGGGTTTTTGAAATTCATCATTCAAAGCTGCTTTCCAAGTAGACTCTATACGAGGTGAGTTAACTAAGGTTGCAGAATTATTCATCATAAAGACCATTCCATTATTTTGTAGTGATTACCCAACGCAACTAAATACATTGACTTAAATTTTTTAGCAAAATATAATTTTTTTGCATTATTTTCAATGCACAAGGAGTATTTTATGGAAATGTTAACAAAGAATGAAACACAACTAATTTCTGGTGGCGCAACGAACGTATACCTCGATTTCGCTCTGGAAGACTTTACATTAGATCAGTTGCCGACTGTGATGGGCGCCATTGAAGAACTAAAAAAAGAAGGTTTTAACACCGATCAATTCTTACAAACATTGGAAAACGCTGGGATAAGAACAGAAAATCACACCTTTCGCGTGTTCTATTCAACCAACTTCCAGCCTTAGTAGTCCTACGTTAATATCTCCCTCCATGACAGTGGAGGGGCTTCTGATCCTACATTTAATCCTCTTTTTTTGGTGCGCACCTACTGAATCTTAGAAGCTTCCCCTTCAAGCAAGCATTTCACAACAAGTTCTGATATATTCTCTGAGGATCTTAAGTTATAATTTATTCAACTAGCTATTGCCAAGGATTATCATGAAAAAGCTTGTCAAAGGGATCGTGGAATTTAGAAAAAACATTCTTCCACAATACCGCGATACTTTTGTTAAATTGTCATCAGGACAATCCCCCGATACCCTTTTTGTCGCCTGCTCTGATAGCCGCGTAGTACCCAATTTATTTGCTTCGACTGATCCCGGCGATTTATACGTCGTTCGAAATGTAGGTAATTTGATCCCGCCTTGTAATGATGGGGGTGTTTCTGCTGACAAATCAACCGCCGCCGCCATTGAATTCGCGATAGAAAACCTCAATATTTCTGACATCATTATTTGTGGGCATTCAGAATGCGGCGCAATGCAATCCCTCATTGCTGGCAGAGAAAATATTGCTCCTCCAAATTTATGCGCTTGGTTAACCCATGGAGAAAACGCCTTGCGCTTATTGGAAAAAAACAAAGGCTTTGCTCCTGAATTAGAATTACATAATCGTTTATCACAATTAAACGTTTTACAACAAATTGAAAACTTAAAAACTTATCCACTGATCAAAACGCGTATTGCCAATAATCAATTAAAATTACATGGTTGGTGGTTTGAGTTAAAACATGCCGATGTATACGCTTATGAAACAGTAGAAAATAAATTTGTTTTAATTGACGAACAAGAAGCTCACCGCATCTTACAAGCATTGGAGAAACAAACATGACACTCAACGCAAAAGCAAAACAAAAAAAAATGACCAAAAAAGCTGCCAAGCGAAAAACCAAACTTAAAGAAAAAAATGCCTCTCTTCATTTATCACCACAAGAAAAGACAACAAGAAAGATCGCCCGTAGTTTAGATTACCCTATTTATCAATGTTTGATCCCAACCAAACTTTTTGAATATGGGATCGGCCATTTGATTTTCGCACGTCGATTATCAAACGATCGCATTGGGATCGCGGCATTCCTTGTCGACGTATTGGCACTCGGGATCAAAGACTGTTATTACGATGAAGTCCCTGAAGCGACTTATCATTTATCAATAAAAGATCTGATCAGCCAAGTCGATGAATTGACTGAGGTTGAGCCTAATTTCTTTAAACGATTGATCCTTGAGGTGATTCGTTTTGCAAGATCTCATGATTTTGAGCCTCACCCTGATTATTTAGTGGTGAAAAAGATATTTGAAGATGTTGATGAAACAACCTGCGAAGAAATATTTACTTTTGGTCAAGACGGAGAACCGATCGTGCTTGAACATGGTTGTCATGATCCCCACTGTGATCACGATCACGCGTAAAACTATTTAGATTCTTCCTCATCATTATTTTCACGAGTACCACCGTGATAGGGTGAATGCGCTGGGCGCATTGTTAGGCGCGGACCTCGTTTAATATTTTCACCAAACCCATGTTTTGAGCCACTCCATTGCGGGCCTTTGTGTTCCACATAAGTGGGATGAGGAAGATCTTGGGTAAATGCTTGCCAAAGATATTCTCCCTGTTGCGGGACTGTTTTAGCAATGATTTCATTTAAGTGATTTACTTGAACAACCAATACATCACATTCAGCATTATTTAATATAAAGTGAGCCGTTGATCCCATCGTATGGGTATACCCCCCGATCCCTTGGTTACCAACCACAATCAAATCACTTTTTATTAACGCGGCTTGTCGTATGATCTCGCTTTGTGGATCACCCACAGTAATGAGTTGCGCTATTTGCGTTTTTTTAAACTGAGAACACAAAGCAGCCAAACTTTGACTGGCGATCTTCAGTGCTTGCTTGTTTGTAGCTTCTTGCTCTGAAAAATGTGCGGTATAAACCATCGATGGCTCAACAACATGCAAAACAGATAACTTTACTTCATCGAATTGGCTGATTTGGATCGCACGCTTCACAATATAAAAGCTGAGTGGCCCAAGATCGACGCCAATGAACAGATGTGAATATAATTTGTTCATCAGTTATACTCTTTCCATTTTGAATTTATGCTTTGTTGCCTGCGCGCTCTCACCCCAGTTGTGTATCAGAATACACGCCTGGGGCTTCATTCGCTTGGCGCCTCGCCTAAATTCAAACTGGCTTGAGTATATTCCTAGCCTATTTCTAGAGAACAGAATCTTGCCTCGGACGATATAGATAAGCCCTCGTCAACCCAGTCACTGCCCCACCAATTATAGTGCTCGAGAGGATACAAATATCAGCGAGTATTACATAAGAACAACTCAGATCGAGCGCCATAGCAACCAAGACACCTACTATAGCAACACCACTACCCAGAAAACCACCTATAGCTGCACCATTCAATCCATACGTTAGTGCGGAGCTTAAAACAGAATTAATAGCGCCATTTACTACCTGTGTTTCACCAATACTTAAAACACGCATTTCTTCCCCTATGCTAAATATTATTGCTTTGTATTCTTAATCCATTTTTCCTCGTTTATCGCTAAAAACCCTTCGGATTTCAGTTTATCTAAAACTTTATTCACTTTATTAACCCAGGGTGATCCCTTTTTGAAAGCAATCACATAACCACCAATATGACTACCCGTATATTCATAAGTTAAGCTTGGATCGTGCTCAATGTACTCAATTGCTTGAACTTCTTCTACGATTGCAACATCAACATCATTATCTCGTAGCTTCTCAATCAATAAAGGTGTTGAATAGAAGCTAATTAATTGAAACTGGTTTTTGGCATTAATTTGATCACGCGCCCATTTTTCTAAAACCGTTGCACCATGCACACCAACTTTCCGACCATTCAGATCTTTATCTTTAGCAAATAGGTGACTCTTTAAATATAACCAAACTAATTGATTTTGACTGTAATAAACATGAGATATGCTTAGGGTTTTCTGGCGTTGTGGCGTTAGGTTAAATGCTGAAATAACCAAATCGACTTCTTTATTATTTAAAGCAGAAATTAATTCATCAAAAGGCATATCTTTGAAGGCAAGCTCCCACCCCATCTCTTTGGCAATGGCTTTGATAAGATCAACGTCATAACCCACTAACCGACCTTTTTCACGATACTCAAAGGGAGGATACATCGCAGTAAGACCTACTTTGACTTTGAGGCCCTGCGCATTTGCAGTGTTATTCACTATGATCATTATTGCACAAAAAACAAAATATATTTTTAGCGCCTTTGCAAAATGATTCAAAAATTTCTGATACATTAACTCATCCTTATGGAGATTACAAAGTGTAATTTTTAACATAAAATACACATTTTACCAAAGAAATTTTAGCAATGATCAAAATTAAGCCTTTACCCCCCACATCGATAGAAGAACTACAACAACGCGCCTTCACGCTTGCGGGTAAAACGTTATATCAACTCGCTTTGGAACAAGGTTTGTGCGTTCCAACCACATTGCACCATGCTAAGGGCTGGATTGGGCAACTACTAGAAAATGCACTTGGGGCCAACGCCAATAATCTCGATCAACCGGATTTTACGAGCTTAGGTATTGAGCTTAAAACATTACCGATTAATGCCCAAGGCCAACCGATTGAATCTACTTATATCTGTACTGCCCCCATTCCTAATCGTGATCCTTGTTTTGAGCAATCGCGTGTATGGCGAAAAATGGCCCATATGTTATGGGTTCCTATTTTATCATTAGCTCGGCAACCGATTAAGCACAGACAGATCGGTACCCCTATTTTATGGTCCCCTGATCCACTTATCTTTCATGATCTCAAACAAGATTGGGAAGAACTCATGGAATTAATGAGCTTGGGGCATTTTGAAGATTTGAGCGCACATAAAGGCAAATATTTACAAATACGCCCAAAAGCGGCTAATTCAAAAACGTTTGTTCGAGTGCTTAACCACGAAGGGCAAATGATTTCGACCGTGCCTAAAGGGTTTTATGTGCGAACGTTGTTAACCCAGCGTATTATTCAAGAAAATTATATTACCTAAACCCTTAAGGAACATTCAAAAAATATCTTATACTAAAAATACGTTAACCTGATGCAGTCTTTCGATGGATCATCGCACAATAAACGAATTAGTTGCTCACAATATTATTTCAGCTTCTGCCAGATCTTATGCATTAGATCTATTATACCCTGCTAAAAATTGGGGGCTGTGGTTATCACGTATTTTTATGACGATCGGCTTTTCTTTAATCCTTTCAGGCGTGGTTTGCTTTTTTGCCTTTAATTGGACAAAGTTAACACCGATTATAAAACTAGGATCTTTAGAAACAGCCATTGCTTTATGTGTCATTGGCGCTTTATTCTATGGTTTAGAAAAGCAAGCCGGAAAAATATTGCTATTAGGTGCCAGCGTTATTTTAGGTGTTTTCCTAGCTGTTTTTGGTCAAATTTATCAAACAGGCGCTGATGCCTACACTTTATTTTTATCCTGGTCATTACTAATACTACCTTGGGCAATGATATCTACATTTATTCCCATATGGGCTGTCTTTATTTTTACCCTGAATATTGCATTACAACTGTACTGGGTTCAGGTGAAAAATTTCCCTTCTACAGAAATAAATATCTTGTTTTCTACCATGCTCATCAATGGCAGTTTTCTTTTCATAAAAGAATTCGCTGAGTCAAAAGGCATACCATGGTTGCAACAACGTTGGATAAACATTGTTTTGATGATACTAACCTTATACCCTGGAACAATCGCCACTATATTATTTATATTCTCCTGGACACAAGCATCAGTACTATTAATCATAAGTACCACTATATTAACTTTTCTGGTACATATTATATTTTACTATTATTATCGTTTTATGTTATTTAATCGATGGACACTTTCTGCCGTTATATTATCGATATGTCTTATCGGATCTGTTACTGGCTTGAAAATAACAAATGAATTTTTAGGGCCTGTATCAGGAAAAAATCTCATATACGGATCAATCATATTAGGTATTTTCTCCTTAGGCATTAGGCATCTTCGACAGATCTTAAACGCGGGCGAGAAACATCATGTTTAATTCTAAAAATTACGTGAATGTTCAATCTCTTTTGGATGGATTATGCAAAAAAAATCTTATCGATAATACTCAATTCAAAAGAGCCCAACAATATATTAATGAACATCCCTCTCATCAGCAATTAAGTTTGTTTATGTGGATAATCATTGGCATAGGAACGATTCTTGCAACTGCATTTTTTATGGCTGGTCTATATTGGATCATCGATTTTACTTCAGCATTACAAACCAGATCATTAGGGATCATCTTTATAGGCTCTGCCATTTTTATCGCTATTCGATATAACCATGCTTCTAATATGATAAAGCACAATGTTCTACTTCAATTTTCTTTTTGTCTAATGCTGTTAGGTAAAGTGCTTTTCATAACAAGTGGTGAATATTTTGAAACAGACACATGGCGCCTTACTTTTGCTACTATTTTTATAACGGCAATCACTTATCCTTTTTATAAAATTTCACTAGATCGCTTCTTGTTTTCATTTTTTAGTCTCATGCTCCTCATCACGAGCATCGAAAATGATCCTGCCTTGGCAATCTCACGTTTTTGGTGGTTCGATCTTCTTTTCTTTGTTCAAGTTTTTGCTGCAGGCACAATGCTTTTAAACAATAAAACAAAGCCCGCTTTTATTCCCATTATCTATGCGATGATCTTCATTGTTTGCTACATGGTCCTTTTTACTGAACCACATATCTTAGTTAACACCCCTTTTTTCGGCATTTATCCCATTAATTCTATGAGTATCACACTGCTAATCGCATCATTAGCACTTATTGGAACAATAGGTTTAGAGAAAGATATTTTAAAAACAGAGCCGATGATAGTCGCAATAATCACTACCGTTTTATTGGGTATATTCACTTCTCCAGAAATAATGCTAGTGCTTTGCTTATTAATATTAGGATATTATAAACATGAGCACCTGTTGCTTCTCATCGGGTTTTTATTACTCCCTTTTTTTCTATTCCTCTACTATTACGATCTTAAGTTAACCCTGCTTACTAAATCCATTGTGCTTATTAGCAGTGGGAACTTGTTTTTATTGGCTAGCGCTTATTTATCTTATCGTCAATTAGATAGTGATAAGGGCTAAAAGCATGACTAAAAGGTGGATTTTACTTATCGTTTCTGTACTCATTTTTGCAACCATTAATATTGGCATTTATCAGAAAGAAAAAATAAAAAAGGAAGGCCAAATAATGTTTCTGCCTATTACCCCAGCAGATCCTCGATCAATCATGCAAGGGGATTATATGCGATTTTCTTATCGCTTTGCGCAAAAATTAGTTGCTCCCTCAAAAACAAAACGCGGATATATTGTGTTGACACTTAGCCCGAATAAAGTGGGAAAGTTTGAGCAATTCGATAATGGAGAGACTTTAACACCAACCCAAATGCGCTTGAGATACCATAACACACATGGCAGGATCAAAATTGTACCAGATTCATTTATGTTTCAAGAAGGCCATGCCAAGGCATATGAGCAAGCTAAATCTAAATATGCCGTATTTAAATTCGATAAAAACGGCAATGCCCTGTTAATTGACTTAGCGGATGAAAAATTTTCTATCATCAAACCTAAAACAGTTGGTAATCCTGGTTAAAAATTGACATTGAAAGGGTTACACTTTAAATAGATCACTCAACGTAGCACAAGAAGCAATCATTTCTTCGCTATACATGTTTTTTTTCAATCCTCCTGATACAACGAGCGAATGAAAGATCTGCTTTTTTGTACATGTTACTTTACAATAGATCTTTTCTCTTTGTTGCAATTGCGCTGCATATTTTTTTTCAAGCTTGAAAGGCTGACTGCAATATTTAATTTCACATAAATTAACTGTGTTATCTGGGCGATCAAAAATCAAATCAATTTGAACGCCATCATGCTCTTCTTTTCTGTCAGGTATATATCGCCAAGAAGAAACCTCAGCACCATTAGGAATATTGAGTGCTTTTTTAATTTGTGCAATATGCTTATAACATATCGATTCAAATGCATATCCAGACCATGCTTTCCATGCCGATTTATTAGATAAAGTTTCCCAATATTGATCATCTATATTTTTTGATATCCTACTTTTTGCTCTAGGTTCAATCCACGTTAGATAGAATAAAGTATACTCATCAATTACCTTGTAATAAATACCCCTTTCTCTCTTCCAAGGTATATACGCATTTATAAACCCAGTTTCCTCAAGTTCTTTAAGTCTCTCCGATAAACGCCCCCCTTCATACTTTAAATTCTTTTCTATGGCGTGCCTACTCACACCTTCTCGTTTGTCGGCAATAAACATAATAATATCTTTATGAATTTGATGTTTACGAAATAATGATGCAAACAACAAATCAAACTCATCATATAAAGTCCCCTTTTTTTGAAAACAAGCATTGTTGATATTTTGGATTGCCGATAATCCCTTTTCAACAAAGTTTAAATAAAATGGGATCCCACCTAAACACATATATAACATTAATATTTGTTCATCACTGTACCGAACGCTCTTATAATGTAGATAATCTTTGGTTTCAGCAAGTGTAAATGGCTCTATGGGTAACCGTAAGGTTATTCTATTATGCAATCCTCCAGTATCATGTAATATGTTTGCGATAATCCATGAGGCAGCTGATCCGCAAATAATAAGTTTAATTTTTTTATTCTCAGACCAATACCGGTTCCAATAATAATCAAGCGCTTCTAAAAGACCCGATTTAGGTGTTGCCATCCACGGGATCTCATCTAAAAATATAACCACCCTCTTTTTATCAGCAACAAGCTCAATAGCATCCGTCAGTGCGGCAAAAGCATCATGCCAATTTGAAAAATGTGCTAACTGTGTCCCCTTTCTTTTCGAGTAAACTGTGCTTTCTATTTCATGTTTAAATTTTTTTAATTGAATTTTAAGCGCACCACGATGAATACCGGATGCTCGAAAAAATAGGCATGATCTCTTCTCAAAAAATGATCTAATGAGGTAAGTCTTGCCTACCCTCCTGCGCCCATATACAGCTACAAATTCAGCTTGCTTGGAATCGAATACCTTTTGTAATCGCTTTTGCTCATATAATCTACCAATGATTGCCATGCTTATACCTCATTAAGGGACATTTATAAATATATCATAACCGTCCCTTATAAGGAATTTTTTCAAAATAAGGGACGGTTATAGATAATTTATAACCGTCCCTTAAAGCATTTCCTGAGGGCGGGGGAGATATTAACTTATTGATAATATTTACTATTTTAAAACAACTGGATAATATGACAATATTTAACTATGGCCTAAAATAATCATGATTATCATAAAATTCAGCACATCGATTATCCTGATGCCAGCCGGGCCACCCCAACAATGGAAAAGGATCTAAAGATTTAGGCAAATTTGGAAAAGCCTCACTTAAAATATAATGGGCTAGTTTCTGATCAATATAAGCTAATTTTTCTACAGCAGATAAACTAAAAAAATGAGGTAATACCGTCATCAATATCACTTTTCCCGTCATACCAATATAAGGCGCTAAGCCCTTTTGCAATAAACCATGTCCAACAATAAAAGGTTCTGCCTGTTGAATTAAATCCCTGGCTTCCCAAAACAATGCTTTCCATTGATGTTGTTTAACCATTTTAAAGTAATCAGGCTGCACACTACATAGCACCATGCCACATTCATCAAAATGCGCTAACAAATTTTGACGAGATGTACGTTGCGCCCCCCTTTTCTCTTGCATACTACGTGTTATCATAGCCCACTTTGTACGTGGAAATACGAGCCAAGTGAGGTTATTAAAAAAGTCATGCCAAACGTTTAGGCGTGTGGGAACTTGGCGCTTGAGATAAATTTGAGCCTCATAAACCATGCCGCTTTGTTGCAAGATAAAAGCGAGATCACCTTCCGATCTCAAATCATTAAAATCGGCAATGGAAGGCCAACCTAATAAAAATTGAGAAGCAACCTCGGCCCAGAAAGGCACGATACTGGAAAACCCCACAAAGTTTTTATAAAAGTACGGATTCCAAGAATCGTTTTTGTTTATTGGCACGTTGGACATTAGGATCTTGGGTTGAGGCACATTGCTCAAGATAATGAATATAGGCTTTAGGTAGTTTATGCTCACGAGCACCGCTTACCACCATTTCCTTATACCAGCTAAAAGGCACCAGATCTTCATAAATGTTATCTTTATCTGCGACATAGGTTGAAGCAAAAACACTGACTGACACCCCAATTTTATTCCGCTTAAAGTTAAGTGGAAATACTTTTAGGGTGATCTCTTGATAGCCATTACCTAAGCATTCTACTTTATTAAGAAGAGATCGTTCTTCTTCTGGAATTTCATATAAAACCCCATAGATTTCTGAACAAGGATCTTTAACTGGAATGATATTGCATTTCCCGGAAGGATCTTCATCCACTTTACAATGAAAAAATAATTTATAGCCCATAATTTTAGCGGGCCCTAAGCATTGCGCATTTGGGACAATGTGATTAAAGTGTGGCGAAAACATTAATTCGCCATAAGCAAAATATTTCACATGACACCTGCATCATTAGCCGGTTTTTTATCTAAGGGCACCTCTACTGGCCGACAAAAAGTTTCACGAATAAAGGGTAACAATAAAAGCGCCAACAAAATACAAATGGGTAAAAACAATAATGCTTCATTATACATCGTGGTTGAATAAATCGGAGCACCATCTAAAACATGACCATCCCAAAGTTGATCAAGTAAATGCCCAACGACAGGTTGTGCTAAAGCGCCACTGGCATTGTTCAAGGTATTAATAAAACCAATCGCAGTGCCCGTTAAAAGCGGCACATTAATTTCGCGCATCACCGAAAAAGCCAAAATGAAACCGCTAGAGCACGCACCTAATAAGAACATTAAAATTTTCATTTCTAGCGCAGAAACAGGCGCATATAAAATCGCAGACATCGCTGCTAACGTAGAGATAGCAGCCAAAGCCATTGGCATTTTACGACGATGAAGCTTATCAGAAATCCAGCCATATAAAGGCCCACCCAGGGCCCAACCAAAAAATATCATAGAAACCATAGCACCAGCGTCCACCTTATCAATTTGAAAGCGTTCAACAAAATAAGGCACGCCCCAAAGCTGACCAAAACCCGTGGTGGGTACAAACATTAACCCCGCATAGAGTGAAACGATCCATGCTTGCGGCATTTTCATTACTTCATACAACCCATTAGGAATGGGAAGTGCTTGTGGAAATAAAACCCGGGCAAAAAAGCCCAAGCTCAATGCGATTAATATAAATTCTTGTTGCGATAAAATAAAATTTAGCATTAAGTAACTGCCAATTAACAAGGCTGTGAATGCTAATAGCATACGAATAACTGGGCTAAATTTTGCCAAATGCTTTTTAAGCGATAGACCAACAACCCATCCTAAATAAAAGAAACTATAAAGCAAGATAGTGTTATTAACATGATACCCTTCATGTAAATGATGAATTAAAAAGAATGGATATAAAAAGACAACCAGAACGACAGCGAAGGTAACCCAAATTTTAATTTCTTGCGTAAATGGCGGTAAATGTTGAGTATGATTTTCTAAAAAATTTTTATGAAATGGATGATTAGAAATCACAAACCAAATGATAAGACTGAGGATCATACCAGCAACCGCGCCTAATAACACCGTATCGCGCCATCCTATACTCATGACAATTTTTGCAATGGGTGCTTGGCCAAATACACCACCCATCATCCCCACTGCAACCATGATCCCTGTTAAAAAGGCAAACCGATTCACAGGAAACCAAAGCGATGCTAATTTTAAACAACCCACAACAGCAAATGAACCACCAACACCCATGACAAATCGGCCGATCTGTGCAATCAATAGGCTATGTGCACTACCAAAAATAAGGCAGCCTACTGCACAAAAAGCGGCTGCCAAAGTTAACAAAATACGTGGCCCAAATCGATCCATTAACAAGCCCACCGGGATCTGCATCAGTGCATAAGCATAATAATAGAAAGCCGCTAAGCTCCCCAATTGCTCGGCAGATGTTTTAAAGGTAATGGCTAAATCGTCCATCATGACACTTGGAGAGACCAGTAACATTAATTCATAAAAGTAAAAAATAACGGCTAAACCCCAAACAATTGCTGCCCGCAGGGTGGAACGTTGTGATAATTCAATATCGGAAGTAAGTGCCATAGATGCTGTGTTCATGGATGGACGATAGCCTTCAATAAAAAGTTAATCAGCTAAATCGTCCTTGATTTTATTAATAAATTTAACTAAAAATATAATTTTTAGTCATATCCTGTAATTTGGATCATGACAGCACTAAAGTAAACCCTATCTATTAAAAAATATACCTCTGCGCAGGCGTTCATGTTACTTGTTAGCATGAGCGCCTGCTTTTTTTGGATTATTCTGATTACTAGGGATTGTTAATAATGACGTTCATCAGTTGATAATCTGTCGTTTACACCCATTACCTAGATATGTTATAAAGATAGCTATTCGGTTGTCCCCGATCTTCGAGCCATGCCTATTTTCATGGCGAATAAGGGGGTTTAACATCCCCCTTGTGGCCCCCTCTTGAAAGGGAATAAATAATGCAAAATGTGGGATTAGTACATCAAGGTTCGAGGACAAAGTAATGTCTAATAAAATTAGTTTTTGGGCAGTTTTTGAACTCGTTACTGTCAGCCAAATTGGTTCAGGCCTCCTTCTGCCTGCAACGCTTGCTTCCTATGGTGCCTTAAGTTTATACGGCTGGGGAATTTCCACCATCGGCGCAATCTTTTTAGCCATCATGTTCGCTCTGCTTTGCATGCGTTACCCACGAAAAGGTGGCCCCCATGCCTATGTTAAAGAAGCCTTTGGATCATCTGCTGCTTTTTTCACGGGCTGGACATATTGGATTATTTCTTGGATCAGCACCATTGCCATTATTACCTCCGCCGTTGGCTATTTGATCCCTCTAATAGGGATCCATTCGCCATTCATTCAGTTATCTCTTGAATTATTTATTATACTGAGTATTACCGCAATCAACTTAAAAGGCGTCTATAACGCCAGTAAAACTAAATTTTCGTTGATTGCACTGCAAATGATCCTCTTACTGGCTGTGCCCTTGTTAGCTTTATTCTTTTTTGACATCGGTAATTTTACGCCAATTGCTACCACCGCAGAGGAGAACAGTATCAATCTCAATAATGTAATCCTGCTTACCATGTGGGGCTTTATTGGATTTGAAACGGCAACAACCGCAGCAGAAGATGTGGAAAATCCTTCTAAAACATACCCCCTTGCACTTATTTTGGGAACACTATTCGTTGCCCTTGTCTATTTTGTAAGTAGCCTTGGGATCATGGGGGCAATCCCTGGAGCGGAGCTAATGAACTCCCAAGCGCCCTACACAGATACGATTGCTTACCTCTTTGGTGGACAATGGCATTTAATTATTTCTATGATAGCCTTCATTATCTGCTTAAAATCTGTCAATGCCTGGACTTTGGCCAGTGGTCAAATTGCGTTAGGGATCACACAAGATGGGTTAATGCCACAGATTTTTGCAAAAACGAATAAACATGGCGCCCCCGTTTTAGCACTATTAATTAGCTGCGCAGGAACGGTGGTTTTATTATTCCTTTGTCAAGAAGAAGCGCTTAACCAAAAAGTGACAACTATTATTAACTTATCTGTCACTTGCTTTCTTTTTGTTTATGCCATTTCATGTTTAGCTTTTTTACGGTTATTATGGCAGCAAAAAAGACAAAAGATTTGGTGGCAATGGCTTTGTGGTTTGATTTCCTTATCATTTTGTCTCTGGATTATCTATTCATCTTCGTTAAAAACACTTTTTGTTTCTAGCCTATTTGTGCTAAGCGGCCTACCTGTTTATTTACTATTGCGTCATAAATTTAAAACTAAAACAACGGATCTTAAAGAAAACCTGTCAACGTGCTAATTGCTTTATCTGAGACGGATCTCATCCTCAATCAAATCATTATTAGCGTAACGTTGATATCCTTTGGTTAACTTAAGGGCGCGTTCATTTTCTTTGATAGAGGTATCAAATAGTAAGGATGCTAATTGATCATCCATATTTTCAAAGCGATGATCCGCAGAAATACTTATCCACGCATAAGCCTCTGGCAAGTCACGATGATGGCCAATACCATGCGCATACATTTCACCCACTAAGAATTGCGCATATTCAGCACGCTGTTTAGCTGCTTTTAAAAACCATTCCAATGCATGTGCATGACTTTGACTAATGCCTTTGCCATTGTAATACATGAGTCCAATGTTATATTCTGCTAAAGCAAAACGATGACGTGCGGCTTCTCTAAAGTATTTCATGGCCAATTGATAATTCGGTTCGATCGCTTTGCCATTGTAATAAATTTCACCCAGTTCGTTTTGCGCAAGCGCCAATCCTTGTTTAGCCGCTAATACATACCATTTTATAGCTTCGTCGATATCCTGTGGTAAACCATCACCAAGCTCAAATAACCGACCAACACGATACTTCGCTAAGGCATTACTACTTGCGCGATCAGCAAGTTGGTGCCAATGTACAGACTGCTCAAGAGAATAAGGTGCGCCAATACCACGAATGAAGAGTATACTCAACATATATTGCGCATAAGGATCACGACTTTTTGCCGCAATATAATAATGCTTAAAGGCACGATCAGGATCGCGATAAAAGCCTCTTCCCATTAAATAATTATCTGCTAAGCGTTCATGCGCTAGTGCAATATCATCATTGGCAGCTATTTCAAACCAATAATTAGCTATCACATGATCAATATTGACGCCATAACCATTGGTATAAAACTCGCCTAATCGAAAAGCGGCATAAGGATCTTCTAAATCAGCAGCAAGACGATACCAACGTGCCGCTTGTGGATAATCTTTTTTCACCCAATCGCCAATTTCGTACATCACCCCTAAATCATAGGCACCTTTAGCAGAGCCCATTTCAGCAGCACGGGTAAAACAGTTAAAGGCCTGCGCTTTATCTTTACGTACCCCCAACCCTTCTAAATACATTTCACCAAGTGCAGCATAAGCATCGGAGTACCCTGCTTGTGCTGCTTCTTGATATAAATGAATGGCTTTTCGATAATTGCGCCCTATTCCTTGTCCTTTAGTATAAAGATGGGCTAAATAATACTTACCATCTGGTGCACCTAAATGGATTGCCCGTTGATACCATTCTTGCGCCTGCTTTTGATCATGGCTGCTGATTGATCGATTTTCATAGTATTGCCCTAATCTCAACATGGCATCGACGTTATCTTGCTCAGCTGCGCGCCTATACCATTGCAGGCCAGTCTGTGCGTTTTTAGGTACACCGATCCCTTTAAGGTAAAAATCCCCTAACGCCAATTGGGATCTAGACAAATTTTGATTGGCTGCCATTTGATAATAAGCGGCAGCAACTTCATCACTTTGTGAGACTACTTTGCCAAAATAATACATTTGCGCTAAACGATCTTGCGCGAATTGATTACCTAATTGCGCTGCACGTTCGTAAAGTTTCAGTGCTTTAGCAAGGCTTCGAGGGGTGCCTTCTTTGTAATATTGCTCGGCTTTCACAAACATGCCGTCACTGCCGGGCGGTAAATAAATTTGATTACCCCACCACCATCGCTTACTCCATAGCCTGTTTAATTCTTCTTGCGGCTTTTGCCAAAACCATTCTTTAACGGTTGCTGATTTTTTGTCTGCAGATGCTTGCTGTTGTGGTAAAGAAGTTGGTGATGGATTTTCCTTTTTATTGCCCCACCACCCTTTAGAAGGTTGCACCTGGCAGGCTGTTAAGGTAAAGAGGAGGCCAGTCAGCACTAAAATACGTGGAGATCCTTTTCCCATCAGTTTTCCTTAAATTTCGCCTAGAACTGATATGTCAGACCAAAAAAGAACCCATTTGATTGGGTTTGATCTGATTTGAATTTAATACTTGGCGAATCAACTGGACCGAAATTGGTTTTGCCCAAAAACAGATAGTAATAAGCCACATCAACTAAGAAATGCAGTGTCACTTGATAGCGTGCGCCCGCAGATAATTTACCCGCACCAGCAATGGTATTGGCTGAGCCGCTTTGCCTAGGACTACCATTAAAATTATACGTTTTTGTATTGGTCATTTTAAAAGCAGGGCCAATGCCTGCGTCTAAATGCAGCTGTAAGTGTTGCGGATAAAAATCAAAATAACGTGGAATAACATATTGGATATTAAACAACAATGCACCTTGTTTAATGGTGGATTGTTCTCCAATATTACAGTTTACCCCAGGGCACCCAATATTCCCTTGAAAAATAGGTGTCATATTGAGATTAATTTGCTTGGTAAAAAATAATTCTGCCTCTAACCCCCAATGTTCCCACAAATATCCCCCTGCAATTAAAAGCTGATACAAATTATTGGTTTGAGAGTTCACGGTGAGCGATAATGCATTTGAGATGGGGGGCGAATAAGAAGAAGTATTATGTAAATCAGTCACTTTTGTTTTTGCTTGCCCAACCAACGCTCGCATATACCAACGTTCGGTGAGGCGCGTTGCATGCACGCTATCTAAAAAAGCTTGATCGCGAGGGCTTAACGTTTCTGATCCTTCAATATCATCTTTGAAATTTCTTTTTTCTGCATTGCCATAATAACCTGCTGAATCTTCATCATAGACATCAAAAGAAGCTAAACATTTCCCATGAATCAAACACAACAAAAAAATACAGCATTTTAGTATGTCACTCACAACAGGATATTTGTTATTAAACATACTTCTATTTAAAAACCATACACTCGCTTCTTTGATCATGGGGATCACATCTTCCTGTTTTTAACGTTCTTCATGATGCGAGATGACTGACTCATTTACCCGCTCTCTTAATTCTTTACCTGGTTTAAAATGTGGCGCATATTTACCTTCGGTGACGACGTATTCGCCTGTTTTCGGGTTGCGAGCACTACGTGGCGAACGATATCGCAAAGCAAAACTACCAAAACCACGAATTTCAATTCTTTTTCCATTTTCCAATGCATTAGACATTTGTTCAAAGATTTGTTTAACCGCCTGCTCAATTAATTTAACCGGGATATGGGGTTGATTTGTCGCTAAGGTGTTTATGAGTTCCGCTCTTGTCATCTGCGCTTACCTTATTTAAATGATTTATCCATTCTAACACTGTTCATTTCAACTGCCAGTCTCTTTTACAATCTTTGGGCACAGCAATCCTTTCAAAATCGTATTTATTTGATCAATAACAAAAAATCAACTTGGGCATCTAAAATGCATGAGAATAAATGGATGACACCCAAGGAGGGGTAAAAATGAAATATACATGGAATGGCCCAATCGAGTTCTCTCATGTAGAGCCCGAAGAAAAAAGTAATTCAACAGACCAAGAGGTAATAGAAGAAAATGATGATGAAGATTCTATCGAAGCATCCCAGGTTGACGAGGTAGAAGCCAAAAGTAGTCAAGATTCTGATCCTACCCAAATTTATTTACGCGAAATTGGTGCTTCCCCACTGCTAAGCGCGGAAGAAGAAGTCCATTATGCGCGATTAGCGCAAAAGGGTTGTTTGAAATCTAGAAATCATATGATTCAATGCAATCTACGCTTAGTCGTTAAAATTGCAAGACGTTATTTAAACCGTGGCTTATCTTTGCTTGATTTAATTGAAGAAGGCAATTTAGGCCTGATCCGCGCTGTTGAAAAATTCGATCCTGAAAAAGGGTTTCGTTTTTCAACCTACGCGACATGGTGGATCAGACAAAATATTGAACGCGCATTAATGAACCAAACCCGAACCATACGATTACCTATTCATGTCATCAAAGAATTGAACACTTACTTACGCAAAGCGCGCGAACTGGCTCAAGATATTGAAAATGAACCCTCTTATGAAGAAATTGCTCGTGCACTGAATATCCCAGCTGATGACGTCAATAAATTATTGCGATTAAATGAAAAGACACTATCTCTAGATACACCAATGGGAGAAGAATCAGAAAAGCCTTTATTAGAGGCTTTAGCTGACGATACTTCAGAAGAGCCTGAAAATGAGCTAGAAAATAATAATTTACATATGCGATTAAATGCATGCTTGGAAAATTTAAATGAAAAGCAACGCTCTATTTTAGCGCAGCGCTTTGGACTTTATGGATATGAAGAAGCAACCCTCGAAGAAGTGGGATTGAAAGTGGGGCTCACTCGCGAGCGCGTCAGACAAATTCAAGTAGAAGCCTTAAAACAACTGCGACATGTCCTAGAAGAACAGGGCATACAACCTGAAATCTTGTTCTGTTAATTGATCATTTTTCCTACGCCCCCAATTGATTTAGACATCAAAGTTAATTAGGGGGCAATACCAGATTGCGCAACCACCCACTGCACAACACCATATATCATGACTACAAAAAGTATTACCACAATCATGCCTACAATCACATATGCAACTGGATTACCATGCGTAAAATCACGATCACGGACTTTTCCACTTTGGACACCAAACATCGCACCCAGTACACTTTTAATCACTTGCCATAACGTTGGTTTATTTGAAATCATCATTCACCCTATACTCTTTCCAGTTTGGTTTTAGGCTAGGCGCCAAGTTCTCAAGGCGCAGGAGTGTATACGAAAATACATGACTGCGCCGAAAGAACGAAGGCAACAACGCCTAAAGCAAAATGGAAAGAGTATATATCTTGCTTCACGCACTGAAGCTCTTTAGAATCGTGCTATCTTTATACAACCTTACGCAAGGAACCTAAATGACTACTGATCTTTTAGTACAATTAGAACAAAAAGTTGCTCATGCTGTTGAAATTATTGAGCTCTTACGCTTACAAATAGAAGAGTTAGAAGAAGAGAATATTAGCCTAAAAGCTGAACATGAAAAATGGCGTAACGATTTAACCACGATGATTAAACGTTTAGATAAGCTCGATACTTCGTCACTTGCCAAGCCTCAGCCAACCATCGTTAAAAGAGTGATCGCGACAGAAGAAGAGTACGTCTAAAAACCTGTGTACTATTTTTCCCAATTAACTCCCCGAGCCGGCTGCACTCACGAGCGTCATTTATGTTTAAAATCCATCTTCCCTATCCTGGTTATCCTCGCCGCTTTTGTAGCCCTATGCAGTTTAGGATTTTGGCAACTTTCCCGGGCTAAGCAAAAAGAAGTGTTATTAACCCAACAAGCGAAAGCAGCCCAGCAAGCGCCATTGACGGCAAATCAGCTACTTACTAAAAATCCTGAGCGTTACACCAATGTTTTGCTACATGGCACCCTTCAAAATGAATATTCTATTTTGCTAGACAACACAGTAAAAGATGGAAAAGCAGGGTATGAAATATTCGTTCCAATAGCTTTAAATGAAAATACCATTATCTTCGTCGATCGTGGCTGGATAACGCTCGGATCTTCACGAGATATTCTGCCAAAATTAAAATCTGAAATAAGTGAAATGACCATTGAAGGTTATCTGGATTTTCCGTATCGTAACCCATTTATCTCAAGAGCAATTGAAGGCAATGCAATTCAATGGCCGCTTAGAATTCAACAATGGGATCTCAATTTTCTGCAAGCGATCTTAGGGAAAAAAATATATCCTATGTTAGTTATATTAAATAACAATCCACGAAAAAACCTCAGCATGAGCCCTGAACGCCACCGTGGATATGCCTTTCAGTGGTTTGCTATAGCAGCAACGTTACTCGTGATTGCAACAGTTGTGTTAAGACGCAAAGGGAAAGAAAATAATGGATCTCACCATTCTAGCCCAACCTAAACGTTCCCATCGCAATCTTATCTTATGGCTAATGTTAATCATTATTTTTGGCCCTGTTTTATTTGCTTATATCTTAATTCAAAAAAACCAACATTATCATCTGCGACTAATGAACCATGGTGATTTGATCACGCCGCCAATCCAAATTGAAAAAGCAATTACCACTGATAAGCCATTAGTCGGACAATGGTGGCTAGTCTATGTGGGGCCAAAACAATGTGAAGAGGCTGAATTTAAGCAGGTATACCAAATGCGCCAAATTCGTACTTCACTGAATAAAGGAGCCCCCCCGTTTAGAGCGCTTATTTTTAAGTTTATCAACGAATGATGACAAGATTTGCCGCGATGCGATCCGAGTACAATACCCTGATATGTTTCAAGCACAAATAGACGAACGACAATTTGAATCTTTACTTGGCAGCGTCAGTCATTCCCTTTTACGTGAACAGCAAGGCGAATTTTACATCATCGATCCAAATGGCTATATCATGATGCATTATGCCGCTGACAGTGATCCTAAAGGGATCTTAAAAGATCTTAAACGGCTATTAAGCGTGTCCAAGAGTCATTAAAGAGGAATGGATAAAATGCCAACACCCTGGCTTTCTAGGCTCAATTTAATCACCGTGGTTTTAGCCTTTAGTGTCATTATTTTAGGCGCTTATACCCGTCTAATCGATGCTGGGTTGGGTTGTCCAGACTGGCCTTACTGTTATGGCTTTTTTAACGCCCCTAGCAGTGTCGATGAAATTGCCGCTGCTAATGCACAATACCCCGCCACACCAGTAACGGTGACAAAAGCACGCACCGAAATGACGCATCGTTATTTTGCAGAGGCGCTAGGTGGCTTCATTATTGCCTTAGCATTCATGACATACTTTAAGCGCCAACAATCACCACAACCCTTATGGCTTGCCTTTACACTGATCGCCTTGGTGATGTTTCAAGGCATGCTCGGGATGTGGACAGTCACTTTACGCTTACTTCCTTTAGCAGTAGTCAGTCATTTGTTAGGTGGCTTTTGTACTTTAAGTGTATTGTGGTTGTTTTGGCTTTATTCACGAAAATCACTCCCTGCGTTTAAAGTCCCCCCCTCATTACTACGTTTGAGTATGATTACCTTGATTGTGCTTTTCATCCAGATCTTCTTGGGTGGCTGGATCAGTTCCAATTATGCCGCTTTAATTTGCCCTGATTTTCCCACCTGCCAAGGCCAATGGTGGCCGGTTGAAAATATTCAGCATGCCTTTAATCTCACTGGCGGTTTAGGGATGAGTGATCCTTTAAATTATATGGACGGCTCAGATAGAACCACGATCCATGTGATACATCGCTTAGGCGCGCTGGTTACTTTGATCCTCGGGTGCGCATTAGTGTATCGCTTAATTCGAGCCAGGCAACAAAGTAAAGACAATATCATTCAGCAAAAGCTACGCCGCTATAGCCTTTTGCTGGCACATTTATTAATCCTACAAGTGGCATTAGGCATTGCCAACGTGCTCCTATTTTTACCACTCACGATTGCACTTGCGCATAATGCAGTTGCCGCCCTATTATTACTCACATTAGTCACCATTCACTTTACGCTTTATCGCGCCAAACAGGCCGCACCTTTATGATCAAAACGCTCGCCCAATCGACTAAAGCACCTTGGCAAGATTATCTTGAGCTGACCAAACCACGTGTGGTGGCATTGATGATGATCACAACTTGGGTTGGCATGCTGCTCGCCTCACCCGTCTATGAATTTCCCTGGTTTGTTTTTTGTTTTGGAACCATTGGGATCGCCTTTTCAGCTGGGAGTGCAGCCGTCGTCAATCATTTAGTCGAACGGCATATTGATATTCATATGCGTCGGACCCACAATCGCCCGATTGCCACTGGTAGAATTTTGCCTAAAAATGCGTTTATCTTTTCTTTCATATTAGGCGGTGTCGGTCTTAGTATCCTCACGCTGCTCATCAATCCATTAACGGCTTGCCTAACGTTGATAAGCTTAGTCGGCTATGCCCTTTTTTACACTTTATTTTTAAAACGCGCCACGCCGCAAAATATTGTCATCGGCGGGCTTGCTGGCGCAGCACCACCCTTATTAGGTTGGACAAGTGTTACAGCAGATATTTCTGCCTTTTCTTTATTGTTGGTGTTGATTATATTCATCTGGACACCACCGCATTTTTGGGCTTTAGCTATTTATCGATATGATGATTATGCTAAAGCAAAACTACCGATGTTACCCGTGACGCATGGGGTTGCTTTTACCAAACTCTGCATTTTGCTGTATACCATTTTACTGTTACTTGCCACGATACTGCCGTATTTGATTGGTGCTTGTGGCATGATGTATTTAACTTGCGCTATCGGTTTAGGTGTCGGTTTTTGCTACTATGCTGTAAAACTATATTTTTCAAATGATCCCATCCTTGCATTACATACCTTTACCTATTCTATTATTTATTTAATGGCATTATTTTTAGGCTTACTTTTAGATCATTATTTATTCATATGATGAAAAAACATACTTTATTCGTTATTGTCATTATCGTTATCGCCCTTGGTGTTGGTTTTTGGCAAAAAAATAATAATACTGTCCAATCCCTGCAAATTGGCATGGCACTTAGCATGCCCATGAAATTACCCACATTCATACTAACGAATACCAATGGCGAAAAATTTACCAATGACAATCTTCAACAGCATTGGAGCTTTATCTTTTTTGGTTACACGCATTGCCCCGATATTTGTCCCCTAACCCTTGAAGCATTGGCTCAGGTAGCACACCATTTACGAAGAACACCACAAGCGCAATTTATTTTTATTACGATTGATCCCACCCAGGATTCACCTGAAATGCTAAAAGCTTACTTACAACAAGATCGGTTTAAAGAAACGCCGTTTGTTGGCTTAAGTGGCAATAACGCGACCATCATTAATCTCACTAAAACAATTGGGATCCATGTGGCTAAAGATAATATCAATGTGAACAACATTGATCACAGTGGCACTATTTTATTAACGAACCCTGAAGGAAAGCTCGCTGCTATCTTTACCACGCGCGATAAACCCATGCTGATTGCACAAGACAGTAAAATGTTAATGCAGCGTTATGCCAATGGCGTTTAATTAAAAAAAGAAACGGCGCCAAAAGGCGCCGCTATCACAGCAAATATGACTAAAGTGATGGAGAAGAGGAGCGACGAAGCCCAGAGTCAACATTAGCAGCTTCTGCTTCTTCGCCACGATCATTCGCAGCAGAAGCGGCAGCTGCTGCTCTAGCGGCAGCTGCGGTGGCGACATAAAGTACTGGTGATGGTGATCGTCGTGTGATATCGAACTCACCATCCTCGGTCTCATCATAAGCAGAAAACTGGGCTATTGATGCTCGTGCAACTGGCGGTACTGCTGCTGCTGGCACAACTGCTGCTGGCCGATCAACGTAAACAGCTCGTCTCTCAGACGCTACATAAGGAGCAGCAGCGGTTCCCCGTTGTTTCTCTCTTGCATCACGCACAATATTGTCTTTCTCAGCCAAGCGTCTTGCTGCCTGATCCCGCTCCTTAGCTGCCTGATCCCGCTGCCGAGCTAGCTGATCCCGCTCCTGAGTTAACTGATCCCGCTCCTTAGCTACCTGATCCAGCTTCTTAGCTACCTGATCCCGGTCCTGAACTACCTGTTCCAAGCATTTTACAAAAAAATCCAGCTGAAAAACTAATTTTGCCCGAGTCTGGTACTGTTTCGAGTTTTCATCCTGGTTAGGAGAGGTAAGAAAGCGATCATCCCCCCGTACCGGATCAAGACGTTTAGCGGCATCCCCAAATGGAATTTCCGTGTAAGTCACACTTAACCCATTCACGAAACGCAAAGCACTTGTAAAACCTGCAAACACAGATAACCCTGAAGCTGTACTTAAAAATCCAGCCAAACCGATTTGCAGGGTACTAACTGCCAAAGAGGGGATCAAAGAAATGGGCGCAAAGGGTGTTAATACTAACGACCATGTCGCTATAGCGGCGCCAAAAGCAGCAACGCCTGCAAAGGCTAGTTTAAATAGCGTTGTTATTGTATTACGTAAACTAAATTTTCCGCGCATTAACTCAGGCGCTCTCAACAGCGCAAGATTACGATACAGTTCTTCAGCTGCATCATAATGGAAGAAATGTTGAACTGATGACTTTGAAATATAAACACCCGCAGCCATAACAACAAACACCCATGGAGAGGTATATCCCACAGTGACGGCTGCAGCAACAGCAATCAAAAAGGCTGACCACTGACCTGAAAAGTGCAAAAGCTGCTCAAGGCGTGTTTGGGTAGCCTTTGGATTCTTTATGGTAGGCTTGAGTTTAAATGGTGCATAATTACAGTCTCCTACCCCAGTCTCAGGATCAGTATCAGTACCCAAAAAAATGCCCGCTGCTTCTCTGTTTTGGAAATATTCTTTAGCAACCCAAAGCGGAGAAACCATTCTTGGTAACGGTAACTGCCTACTTGTGCGAAATTCGTATTCCTGCACGGCCAGTGCTTCAATATCAAGTTCATTCAGCGTATCTGCCACTGCGAGCTCAAAAGGCTTTTTTCTGCCTTTATTAGGATCTGCGTGGTATAGCTGCTTATGTAAGTCGGGTTTTTGATCAAACAGAAGATCTTTATAATGCGCTCGCAAGGCATCAAGCTCTGCTAATGAATTCCATTTATTTTGAGACACTTCCGCAAGCTTTTTCTCAATCCATTCTTTTTCTAAAATTTGGCATTGAAGTGAACCACCATCAGGCGTGTTCGCCAGATCATAAAACTCTGGGAGAAAAGAACCGACAAATGATCTTTTGCCACTAACATCCTTCGTATACAAGGGAACTACCGTAAAAGGATCAAGGTGGCGCATGCCTGGTGCTGCAGCGGTATAATCAAACCAAGAGGTGAGAAACTTTGTTACCTCTTTGTAAGCAGACTGCAGTCCTGCTCTAAGACTAGGGATAGGACTTGTGAACCCTCTTATTCTGTTTCTTAGACCTGTCGTAGCCATGGTTATAACTCCTCTTGCAAACAACAAAATACTCTACGAAAAAAATGTGGTTCCTTTTGCAATTTTTAACACACTAACCTTTAAAATTGCTGGGGGCTCCAACACTAACACGGGTTTTTTGTGAATGTAAAGGAATCAGTTGCTGTTCAAGTGCAAAATCTTTAAATAAGTTAATTAGCTATATCTTTTTTATAAGCATGAGACAGGCAAACTGAGCAGCTGCCATCACCACGATTGCAGGGCCAGTGGGGACATCGTAAAAATGAGACAAGCCTATTCCGAGCAGCACCGCAATAGCCCCAATGAGACTCGCAACCATCGCCATTTCACTAGGGCTTTTCGCAAAAGGGCGTGCGCTAGCCCCCGGGATAATTAATAATGCTGTAATTAACAATACACCAACGATCTTGATGGCAATGGCAACCAATATGGCTAACAGTAATAAATAAATGGCTTGTACTTGATTTACTTTTACACCTTCAACTTGGGCTAATTCTGTATGCAAAGTGATCCGCAATAAAGAAGACCAAATGGAGACAAGGATCAAAATCATCACTAAACCACCGAGATAAATGCTTATCACATCGCGCCAAGTCATGGCCAAAATATCGCCATATAAAAAGCCTAAAACATCGACTCGAATGTGATCGAATAAAGACAAGGCTAACAAACCAAGCGCTAATGTGGTGTGCGATAATAGCCCTAATACCGTATCGCTCGCTAAATGAGAATGCGTTTGTAACGAAAGTAAGCACATCGCAACGAGGATCGCAATAAAGCAAATACCCAATGTAACATTCATATGCAGCGCGAGAGCTAAAGTAACGCCCAATAAACCAGAATGTGAAAGCGTATCACCAAAATAGGCAAGACGCCGCCATACCATTAAAGCGCCAAATGGTCCGGCTAACAGTGCAACGCCAACACCACCGATAATAGATGGCCATAAGTAGCTGAAATGAGGAACGGTTAGATCAATCATGTTGATGTTTATGATCGTTATTCATAACGTCACCCTGCGTATCATGGCGGTGATCATGGTGGTGGGTATAAATCGCCAAACTTTTAGCCACGTCACCAAACATCGCCATAAAAGCGGGATCACGGCTAATTTTTTCTGGGCTCCCATAACAACAAACATGCTGATTTAAACAAACGACCAGATCTGTTTGTGCCATCACCACATGGAGATCATGAGAGACCAAAACAATAGCACAACCATATTGATCACGAATTTTTGCTATCAAGTCATACAGCTCGCTCTGCCCTACGAGATCAACACCTTGTGCAGGTTCATCCAGCACTAAAAGATCGGGCTCACGTAATAATGCACGTGCTAATAATACCCGTTGAAATTCTCCACCTGAAATGGCTTGCAAGGGGCTATGTAAGACATGTCCAATACCCACTTCTTTTAATATCTGCGTTAATTCAACCTTGGGTTGCCCCAATTTTAGAAAACCATAAACGGTGATGGGAAAAATAGGATCGATATGTAACCGTTGTGGCATGTAGCCAATTCGTAATCCTGCTTGTTGGAAAACATTGCCATGGGTTGGTTTAATGAGCCCAATCATCATTTTGAGGAGTGTCGTTTTACCGGCACCATTTGGGCCAATGATAGAAAGAATGGTACTAGGCTCTAAGCTTAAGTGAATACGCTCTAGAATATGCCGATTATCCTGAGTGAAGGAGACATTATCAAGCTGTACGAAGGGCTTTAAAGTAGTCATGCTCATAACTTTTTGTCACGGGGAGCAATTTTGGTATACTTTAGCACCTCTTGGCAGAACCACCTATGGAAAATACCTTGAAATATCGATTGCATACACGCTCATTTTTGATCTTAATCCTTGGCTTTTTTTGTATAAGCGATCTCAGCCAGGCGATCACCCCTGCCCCGCGGGTGATCGTCACTATAAAACCCATTCAAGGTTTAGTCGCGAGTATTATGGAGGGTGTTGCTGAACCTTATTTATTGTTACCTGATTATGCATCGCCCCATACTTTTCAATTAAAGCCTTCGAATTTAAAAGCATTACATCAAGCCGATCTGATTATTTGGGTGGGCCCTCACCTTGAAACCTACATGATTAAACCATTGAGCGAACTACACCCTAAATTTGGGACGCTAACCATCAGTGATATTCCCGATCTACAATTATTACCCCAACGCCATGGCCGTGAATGGGTTAGCCCCCATAACAACGAACATGATCACGATGAAGAAAATGAGATCGATCCCCATTTATGGTTATCGATTGATAACGCGAAAGTGATGGTCAATTATATCGCCGATTATTTAACCCAAGTCGATCCGCTCCATTCTTTTAATTACCATGCCAATGCAACAGCACTTCTGCACGCACTATCAACGCTTAAAATACAATTACAGACTGAATTAAAACCCGTTCAAAATAGCCCTTATTTGGTTTATCACGATGGCTATCAATATTTTGATAAGGAATTTCATTTACATGGCGTGGGGACGATGATCATCAATCCACATATGCCCTTAAGTGTGCATGGGTTGAATGAAATTTCAAAGCTCATTGAAGATCAGAAAGTACAATGTGTGTTTAAAGAAACTGAATTTAATGATTCAACCATTAAACAAAGCCTACAACAATGGCCTGTAACCGTTGTTGAATTAGATCCACTCGGTGCGAAAGTCGCTAAAGGCCGAGGGGCGTATCAAGCAATATTATATGCCATGGGGAAAAATTTTAGGGAATGTTTGGATCAACAGCCCAAAAACACACCCGCAAACAAGACTGCTCCTAACCATTGATTATTTAAAAACGCTTGCAGACAGGCTTGTGGCTCACGGTTACGGATCAACCATTGTTGGTATAATGTTAACAAAAAGGCAGCACAAAGCCCTATTGTAAAAAAAACATTCAGGTTTAAATCGTCGCCAATAACAAACAGGATCGCTAACATTAAAATCTGTAGTAAAAAAATGGTTATTTTATCATAAACACCAAAATAAATAGCCGTGGACTTTATGCCAATTTTTAAGTCATCTTCTTTATCTACCATGGCGTACTGCGTATCATAGGCTATCACCCATAATACGGTTGCAACATAAAGTGCAAAGGCATCCAATGTTATGGTTGAACCTTGAGCCATATAAGCCATTGGAATAGACCAAGCATAAGCAGCGCCTAATACCACTTGCGGAAAATGGGTGAAACGCTTCGTCAATGGATAACAACACGCCAATAAAACCGCGATTATCGAAAGCAAAATCGTTTCTCTATTGGTGGCACAAACCAAGCCAAAGGCTGCTGCTAATAAAATAGCGAATAGAAAATAGGCTTCTTTGGGTTTAACAGTACCAACAACGAGTGGCCTATTTTGTGTTCTTCGCACATAACCATCAACATGTCTATCAGCCAAGTCATTCACAATACAACCGCAGGATCGCATCATGACAACGCCCAAGGTAAATATAAGCACCAACGTCGGATCCGGATCACCGTTACTTGCCAACCATAATGCAATCAATGCCGGCCATAATAATAAAATCATCCCTACTGGGCGATGTAAGCGCATTAATAAAGCATAATGGTAAAGACGGTTCATAAAGTGCTCTGCTTGACGGGAAAACGAATTTTAGCATACGCCAGGCATCCCCGCTTTGTACTTTTGTAGTGCAATGTGGCAAAATCAGCAAAAATAAATTTATTTTTATGACATTTGTCATTAAGCTAAAATGTAAAGTTTTCCAACATCTCTGGGGAAAAATACACTGCACATCTTGTTGATAACATCATTTTTACAGACATTGTTTAGATTTTTGAGGCGTGGTCAAATGTTGACCAGGTTGCACTCTTTTATTAAAAGATAGTCGACCAGCAAAAGATAGGGCGCTTGAAAAAAGCATGGGAAGGTGTTACCATTACCAGTAAGAGTAATACTTTAGGAGAACTCGTTATGCAAGTTACCCAAAAAGGTCAAGTTACCATACCTCAGCATATCCGCGAAGAATTTGGATTTCTTCCCCATACAGAAGTTGAATTTATCGTCAAAGGGAACAGTGTCATTCTTAAAAAAAAGGAAGGATGTTCCCCTTTTCAAAAAATTCGCGGTGTTGCGAAAGGTAAATTTACAACGGCTGAAATTATGGCGTTAACCAGAAAATGATCCTTGTCGATAGTAATATCATCCTAGATATTCTGACGGACGATGAAAAATGGGGTAGTTGGTCAATAAAAACGCTTGAATTACAAAAAACCATATTAGCAATTAACCCCATCATATTCTCAGAAGTTTCGATTAAAATTGAAAAAATAGAACTACTTGATGAATTATTGGTATTATTTAAAAGGCTAGATCTCCCTTATGAAGCCGCCTTTTTGGCAGGAAAAGCTTTTCTAAGTTATCGTAAAAAAGAAGGCAAAAAAAATTCTCCCCTACCCGATTTTTTCATTGGTGCGCACGCTGCCATCCTTAACATCCCATTAATTACACGAGATGTAAGCCGCTATAAAACTTATTTTCCAAAACTTCAATTGATTCATCCATCGACTTGATATACTCTTTCCAGTTTGAATTTAGGCGAGGCGCCAAGCAGTGGAAGCAAACCCTATTATTATTCTTGGCACTGGCCTCGCAGGTTATACCTTAGCCAAAGAATTTCGCAAATTAGATCCGAACACGCCTTTAATATTGATAACCCAAGATGATGGGCACTTTTATTCTAAACCACAACTTTCTACCGCGCTGTTACATGGTAAAACTGCTGAAAATTTAGTGATTACTGATTGTAAAAAAATGAAAGCCCAGCTAAATGCAACCATTTATCCGTTTAGCGCTTGTGAAGCAATCCATACGACTTCTCAAGAAATCACGATTAAAACACCCTATGATCAACAAACCATTGGCTACCAAAAACTAGTATTAGCACTCGGTGCAATACCCCATTGTTTTCCGTATGATGAACAAACGAAAAGTTACTACCAAATTAATAATTTACTCGACTATACACGGTTTAGAGAAAACTTACCTAACCTTAAACACGTCACCATCCTCGGCAGTGGTTTAGTGGGTTGTGAATTGGCGCATGATTTAACCCATTTGAATATTCCTATCAGTGTGATCTCACAAGAGCCCTATCCTTTACATCGGTTTGTGCCTGCAAAGATCGGCACCGCTTTACAACAAGCATTATCTGATAAAGGTGTTATTTGGCACGCCGAAGACAGTATTCAACACATTGAGCCATTTGGAAGTTTGCTATCCTTGCGTTTAAACTCGGGTAATCATTTTGAAACATCCACTATTATTTCTGCTATTGGGTTAAAACCAAACACTAAACTAGCCCAACAAGCCAATATTCAAGTCAAGCATGGTATTGTCGTCGATGAATATTTAGAAACAAGCGTTTCTAAAATATTTGCCTTAGGTGATTGTGCAGAAATTTTAGGCACTTGCCGACAGTTTGTGTCACCACTATTAAATTGCACAAGAGCGCTTGCACAAACCTTGTCTCATCATCCAACGTCTGTGGTTTTACCACCAACGCCAATCGTACTAAAAGTAAGCAGTTATCCGATCCATATGTTACCACCATTACCCAATCAAATCGGCAAATGGCAGTTTGAAGAAACCAAGGATGGGATCAAAGCGCTATTTTACAACGAAGATCAAACCTTAGCGGGTTATGTATTGACGGGATCATTCTTAGAAGAGCGTCAGAAATTATATGCCTTAGCCTTAAAAACAGCTGTTTAAGGGATCTTTCTGTGACAAACACTCGCACTCGTTTTTACGGACTCATGTCTAAGATCCCCTTTTTGTCGTTTATAAGAAAACCCCAGAATAGGACGTAATTTCTCGGTGATATTGGCGACTTTTATAGAACTGCTTTCCCTTAATATTGGATCGTTATGTTTTTTTGTTAAGGTGGATCTCGCCACTCGTAGTAAATCTCTAAATGTCGGTTTCGGCTCTAAATATTGTTGCTCTGCATGCTTCACCACCGCCTCATAATCATCGACTAATGTGGTTGCAGTTATGCTAGAAAGCCCTTTATGCACTAAAATCGCTATCATTTCATCTCGAGGATAGCTCGGAAACACTACTTTCATTTGCCGATGTTCTAATGCTGTCGATTGCTTTTTTCTGCCTGAAAAATAAATGGGGTTACCCGTCTCAATCATCTTAAATCCAGCACGCTTGGGGCGTTCACCTTTATGAATACCCATCAACAAATCATTCACCAGCTTTTCCTTGCCCGTTATGCTATTAGCCTCATCACAAATGACCCAGGCACCTTCATCAAAAGCTTTTAATAATAAGGCCTTACGTTGCTTTTTCGGTAATGTCGCGGGAATTAAATAATATATTTTATCATCAAGAGAATAATTTTTATCCGCTTTGCCTTCTTTAAACCCATGATGCCTTAAAAATGCCTTGGCCAATTCACTCTTACCAACCCCAGGCTCACCTTCTAAGTAAATACCCCCTAATCCACCATACCTTTGTGCATCGTTTTTGGCCTTCGTTTGCTGGAACTGTTGTACAGCTAATAAGTGTTCTAACAGCAAAACGGCTTCACAACGAGAAGGCGTGATCAAGATATCACCCATCACAACATGGTGCTTCGCCTTCTTATCAGGAATAAAAAACGATTTTTCGGCCTCATACCAAGCGGCTAAAAAAGCCTGATGTTTATTACCTAAGGCGCTCCTGCTAATTGCAAAAGCCGCTTCAATGGCCACCGCTTTTCGATTGTCATCCTGACTTGCTCGTGTCATCAAGGCCATCATTTGTAATTCTCGTGGTGTGATGAGCACCCTATCCGTCGATAAGGCACAAATCTGCTCATACAACCCCAAGAAAATTTTACTGATCTGTTCACTTAAGCCATCATCCCACCCCGCAAATACTGGCTTTAAGACGTGTTGGTATAAATAAGCTGGTGAAAGCGCAGAAAAAACGATTGCATTACCATGACGCTCAAAATAACCGGGTATTTGTCGTTCACTCGCATCGCTTAAGGGATTACCCGCGGCAACAACCAAATGTTCTTCGCTTAATTCAAATAGTTTATTCTCTATTAAGATCACTGGCGGCTTTTGTTCCAACCCTTCTAAAAAGCTAAACTGCTTTTTACTTAAAGTGACTTCATCTAAAAATAATACTTTCTTAACGCCCACGCTTTTATCCTTTGCCCATGCTTCTAGCGTTTTGGTGCCCGTATAAATGTGATAGGCGCTTTTACCCAGCACGCCATGTATAAAGGTGCTCTTCCCAACCCCTGTTAAGCCTGCAATAAACACGCAAGGGCTTATGTTAAAGGCTGCTTTAAGTTGCGCCATTCGATCTTGTTCAAATTGTTCACTCGCCTCAATACTTAAATCAAGAACCGCTGTTGGGTTTCTTTGGACAACGGGAATATGTGTAATACCTGCCCAATTATCCGCTGCATTGCCATTAGGATGTACTTGAAGATAAGACAGCATACTTTTAAGCGATGTGTAGCCTTGTGTTTTAAATAATGTTGGGCCTTGATTTTCTAATGCCTTAACTAAATCTTCGCCATATTGGCTAACGAGTAAAGTCCGTTTGCGTGCCTCAATGTCTTTATCATCATACTGACATTCCAAATACGAAAACGCCCCTTTTGAATCAGTCACTAATATTAACTGCCCAAACCCCTCTTTTTTCTCAAAGGGTGGGGGAAAATACGCATTGAGCAAACAAAGCATCGCTAAGCTGTCACTCAGCTCTGCTGAAAATGAGCCTTTTAATATAACCGCTTTTCCAGCATTTAATCGATCCCAAATGTCCGATAGCGACGCATTAAAAGTAAATCCCGTTTGATTTTCATTTAAATGGCCCGTTAACTGATATAAAATATCGCCTGGTTTGCATTCGCTAATGTCAATACAGATCGATTTTTCATACTTGCCTTGTAATAGCGCTGCCGTTAAATCCAAATCTTCGCTCACGATGACACTAGCGCTAGAAACAACGGGCGCTGGTTTTAAAGCGCTATCCTTTTTATTTGTTAATAATGCTTCCGGGATTTGTGCTGCTTGAGCTAAAACCTGCAATTTAACCTGATATGCTTGACAAGTCGATAATAACTGCGCCCACTGCGCCTTACTGAGCCCACGGGTTAAAACAATCTGCAGTGTTTGCCCTGAATGTTGTGCTAACCAACCTGGCTTTGCGAACAACTGATGCTCGCTATATTGATAAGTACCCATAAAATGACCAAACGTCGTTGGGTTCAGCGAAAAGACAGGTTGACCAAGGTTATCATGATGATTAACAAAACCAACATGCGCTTTTAGTGCCGCCCAATCATAACCCGTACTGCGTGTTATTTTGACATTGGGGGCTAAATGTAAGGTTTCTCCATAGACGTCTATTTGTTTATGGATTAAAAACTGTTGCCAGAATCGCTCGAAATCAGGCAAATGCCAAGGGGCGTTTTTAATATTAAAATTGCGATTGGCTTTTAAGGCTACTAATAGCATGCCGGCTTTAAAATGCAGTTGCTGGCCTGATAATACCCATTGCCCCAATAGTAACTGCTCCCAATGCATCGATTCTTTTAAGTCGATAATGATATCTTCTGCTTGAGGGAGGGCTTCTTCAATCACATTTAATTTTTGTGGTGATATTTGTTCGATGCATTTTTCTGGCACTGCTATTCTTTCATCAAAGCGGGAATAAAAATCAGCGCCCCGATAAGCATCTAACTTCTCCCTATCATAAAAACCAATGATGAGCGCATCCTTTGAAATAGGCGTCCCATCCATCAGCCGCGGCGCATCTAGCATGCTATTAAAGCGTACCAATTCATTGGGCCCAAAGTTATCCCAATTCACTAAAATCACCGGCCGCTTACCCGCATTATTCAGCAAAAACGAATGACATTTTCCACCAGGCCCCAGTTTTAAAACACCCTCATCCCCTTGACGTTCAATCCAAGGTGCTGAACAAACAATCTCTTTAGCGGAATCAAGATAAATCACCGGCCTATTCATTTTTTTACATTGCGCTTGAAAATAAAGCTGATAATCCGCAATTTTATCACAAGACATTTCTAATAATATTTTTTGATCTTGCTTTGACAATATTTTTGGGGCTTGAGCAGTGAGTTCAAATGTTTCTTGAGCCCCTTTTTGCTGCCAGGTAATGAATTGGGGATTAATGTCAGATAACCTACGTTTTTTATTCTCTTTAACCGCTGCGATTGTCCTTTTAAAGGCTTTATCTTCATCAATATTTAACTTGCCCGGGTACCCACCCAAATCACCCGTTAACCAGTGGTTGTCGACCAATACTTCAACATAAGCATGGCAGTCGTTGCTGGCAATATTCACGGGATATTCCGAATAATGCTTTTTCATAAACGCTTTAAACGCGACCGCACGATGCCGGCAAGCACCCACTTTTTGTGCTTCAATTGCATCCAAGTAAGCTTCTCCAGTCATTTTATCGCTGGGAAGCTTAAGTTCTCCAACCTCAAAAGCCCGATAGCGTTTTACAATTGATTGAACAGGCTCTGGCAATGGTAACTGTTTATCCCGACAAGGGGCTTCAATTATCCATTGTAATTTAACTTCACAAGTGATCAGATTTTTAGACCGAATGTAATATTGATTGGTTTTTACGTTATATTTAATTTCTACTGCATTTGACTTCATTTGAGGAATAGACAGATGGGTTAATTTATCTTCTGGTGTAAACGAAGGAATGGGTTGCCACTCATTCGTAAGAAACATTGGGTAAACCCCATAAAACCGATATTGAGAGTGATTGGGAGATTTTGACTGCATCAGCGCACCTTCACTATCAACCCAAATAGGCTGCTTGCAATCAATCAATTCAAGCGCGCCAGTATGAAGCACAAAAGGCGGTTCATCATTCGTTAAAATATCTTGTTTTACGTCCAACTCAGGAAACACATTCATTCGATAATGGGCAATTAAGGGATCTTGTTTATCCTCATTATCAGGATGTGCATAGAATATGCGATCCAAACGATATTCTTTCGGCGTAAATTGCGGCTTAGTATTGGCGTCGACACCCCGTGTTGGCTGATAGCAATATGAGCTTAGAGACGATCTGAATGCACTACCATCGTCAATAAAACGCGTCCGTGTCATTAAATGGTGATATGCTGGTTCACTTAGAAAGAATGAAATACCACTGGTAGGCAATATTATAAATTTTAAATTCTTGATATCCTGAAAAATTCTAACCAGTAACAGATGGGGGAAGCCAGATCCGATGACTTTCACAGAATCCAAATTTGGCAAGTCAAATTTAATCTCCGCTAAGGCAACGAGTATTTTTTCAACTTGATCGTTATCTGAAAATGAATTGCTCACGTTGATTTCAATATTTTTAAGAAATTTTCCATACTTTATCAGCACCATGGAAAAACTTTCCATCATTGAGAAGGTAACGTTACCTGCCAATTTGAGTGCGACAAAGTCTTTGTGTACAGTTGATACCTGTTGCAGCCATTTATCGACATTCAAATGAAATGATCCTGCCGATGGATCAGATAAATTTAAGCTAAGTGCCCTTAAATGTTTTGCTGAACATAAAATACTATCTAACACCGCCACTGGGCATTTTCTTTTAGCCGAAAAATCTATTTCATATAATTCATTTAACCAAGGTAAAGGATACTTTTCTAATAAAGTGCCATAATTAAGCTCTGTCAGAATGGGCTCATGAAGATTTAAGCATTGTAATTTTATAAGATGCGGTGCCAAATGTAAAACAAAAAGCAATGTTTCAATTGAGTTACAGACAAAATACTCTAGTTTTTCTAAGCGCGGGAGCCTATCATTTTGCAAGTGTGGCAATACCAAGATATCTTTATTCGTTATTAAACGTAATGTTCTTAAATAAGGCATTGCAGATAATAAATCAACTAATGGTTTCCCCAAGATGGGAATATTCTCCAAAACAAGCGATCTTAAACTGACGAAAGTGATGTTTAGAGCGTCTTTATCAGACGCATGCTGCGCAATGCGATTAAACCCATCTTGTTTTATACATATTGCCAACGCTTTTAAGTTGGGTACAGAAATATGGATCGATTTTAAAAATGATCCCATACTCACATGACACGTAACGGCATATAAAAATAACCCTTCCAGCTTTGGTTGTTGTAATAAAGGAAGATAATCACGCAACCCCGTTATGGAAAGTTCTCGCAACCGCGGCAATCGATTTAAAAAAAAGATTTCATCAGGAAGGTGACAAGAAACAAATTCTTCTACAAATTCTTGCGTTTTTTGGATAACTTTAAGATGAGGGTAGCGTGCTCTAAAATAACTTATTTCCGTAATATTTTCATCAGCGTTTATACTATAGGGAAATATAATGCCTTCGGGTTGTTTCTCGCTGCTAAAAAATAGGGCTTCTTGGGGCTGTTGATTTTCAAACGTTAGATCTCTAAAATCAATAAAAAATATTTCTTCCTTGGCAATGATATCGGTTGTTTCACTTAAAAACTGCCGCAACATAAAGTAATCTAGTAGAGCTACTTGATCCGCCATGATCCCTTTTTGCGCCAGCTTCTTTCTCAACACTGCTGTTGGCTCTACTGATATCTTTATTAAACCACTGAATAAAAAAAATAACTTATCTGCTGTAACAGGTATTATTTCATCATTGTAAAAAATATAGATTTCAAACCCTTCTTTTAAAAGTAGTTCCAATTGATCTCTGAGTGCTCTACTTTTCACTCTACAAAAAAAGGATGTTCCATCAATAGGACTACATAAAATAATCTTTTTTTTCGCTTTTTGGGGCACTCCTTCTTCTTGCCTCCAATGTTCTGGGTAAGATTGTGCGAGCCGCTCAATGTCTAGATCCCCAGTAGGCATAGAAGTTAAACTAGAACGGGGTTTATCGTGATAATATAACCATTTGGGAATGTGCACAGGAAAATATCTCTCCACAAATTTAATATCCCTAATAGATTGGCATTGTACCCAACTTTTAGTACACAATCATCACATGCAGCTCAACCAAGACTATTCAATGTATTTGCAAATTGATCAATCGCAAATTGTATTTCTTCAGGTTTGATTACAAAAGGGGGAGCAAAGCGCAATACCTTTTGATGTACCTCTTTCGTTAGTACCCCATTTTTAGCATAAGCCTCACAAATCTTTCGCCCCGTCATTTGTAAAGGATCAATTTCCACACCTACCCATAACCCTTTACCACGTACTTCACGAATAAATGGGTGCTTGATCTTTTTTAACCCTTGCAATAACATTTCGCCTAAGGCTTTGCTACGCTCAATTAAGTGCTCTTGTTCTAAAATATTAAGTACCTCTAAACCAATTCTTGCTGCCAAGGGATTACCGCCAAAAGTAGATCCATGACTACCAGGCTCAAATACCCCCATCACGTCTTGACGCGATAAAAACACTGAAACTGGAAGTATTCCCCCCCCTAAGGCTTTACCTAAAATTAATCCATCCGGTTTGATTTTTTCATGTTCATAAGCAAACCATTGCCCTGTTCTACCTAAGCCAGACTGTACTTCATCGAGGATCAATAAAACATTATTTTCTTTGCAGATCTGACTACATGCTTTTAAATAACCCTCCCGTGGCATTTGAATACCTGCTTCACCTTGAATTGGCTCTACTAAAAAGGCGCACGTTTCAGGTGTTATGGCATGGCGCAATGCTTCACTATCACCAAAGGGGATCTCAATAAACCCTGGTGTAAAGGGCCCGAATTCTTTTTTACTTTGATCATGAGATGAAAAACTAATAATCGTAATGGATCGGCCATGAAAATTATCTCTAGCAACGATAATTTTCGCTTTATCTTCAGGAATTTTTTTATACCTATATCCCCAGCGCCGAGCCGCTTTTAAGGCAGTTTCTACCGCTTCAGTCCCGGTATTCATCGGCAAAGCCATATCCATACCACTAATGGCACATAGTTTTTCTAAAAATGGACACAATGTATTGGTGTGAAATGCTCTAGAAGTCACACATAACGTTCGTGCTTGTTCGTTTAATACCTTAATCATGCGAGGATGGCAATGGCCTAAACTTACTGCAGAATAAGCCGTCATCATATCTAAATAACGATTACCTTCCATGTCCCATAACCAAACGCCTTCACCTTTAGATAAAACGAACGGTAAAGGATAATAATTTTGCGCACATACTTTATTTTCATTATCGATCCAATCTTTCATTTTTTGACTCATTATTTCTTCAAGCAGTTAACTATCAACGCTTTGCATAAGGATGCTGTTTTATTTTCAATATCGCGTGATGGATTGTATTCAGCAATTTCTAGCGCCTTACATTGTGGTAAATGAAAAGCGTTGCCTAATGGACCAAGCACCATTTCTGGGAATAAACCATTGGGTTCAGGGTTACCAACACCTGGTGCAATACGCGGATCAAAGGCATCTAAATCAATCGAAATCCCAAATCCTTTTGTTTCTTGATTGACATGTGTCAATGCTTTCCCCAAAACAGTCGCAAACCCCAGTTCTTTTACAGCATCCATATCATAAACTTGCACATCGAGCTGCTTTAAGCGCAAAGCTTCTGCCTGCTCAAAACTACGCACCCCAATCAAAACAAGATGTGCTGGATTTATTTTTGCCCCTTTTAAGCCAATATTGATTAATTTATCATCTCCATATCCAAGTAGCACAGCCAGTGGCATACCGTTTATTGCGTATGATTCTGTCGTTTCAAGGGTATGAGCGTCCATATGCGCATCAATCCAGATCAAACCAAATTGACATTGCGCTTGTAATGACTTAACAACCCCACTCCATGTGCCAATCGCTAAGGTATGATCACCACCAACAATTAATGGAAAATGATTTTTTTGCAAAGAATCAAATACGGTTTGAGATAGTTGCGCTGAAAATAATGCGATTTCATCTTCCCTTTGCGCATAATTAAGATTTTCATTACCACTAAAAAGAAGTCGCGTTTCCAACTGCTCCCAGGTTAATCTCGGATAGTCTTTTTCCAAAGCTGAAATAATACCCAATGCCCTTAATGTTTTTGGCCCCCAAGCAGTTTCATGGTCTCTTGAACCCCAACCAATTGCTGCGCCAATGAGATCTACTGATTTGTTATTCACTGTATTATTCAAATATATTAAACTTTAATATATTTAGTTTGGATTATTACTCATTAATAAGCTATTGCATATGCACTGCAAATTATGTGTACTTCTTTAAAATTTCTGGAATAATAACGGCAGATTTTTGTTTGTATGATGAAATAACATAAGAGGAGTATTTTTAATGCGTGAATTAAACACAATCGAAATGAATGTCGTTGCTGGTAGTGGCTACTTATCAGATATCGTCGACTCTGGCACAACTGGCGCTGTCTGCGGTGTTCTTCTCGGTACCGCTTTAGCGTTTGGTGCTGCTAGCTCAACAGCGATCGCTGCGTATACTTTGGGTCAGCTATTTAAAGCGACTATTGGGTACGGCGCGCTGATGGGTGCTGGCATTGGTGCTATAGGCATTGGTGCAGACATCATTGAAACCAAATACCTAGTTAATAAAGCGGCTTAAAACGCTTTTTATCACCGAATATACTCGAGCCAGACTGGAAAGAGCATATTCGGTGAGTTCTTCTTTGTTAAGCATTGGCATAATCATCTTGCCCACACCACCTTTGAACAATGCTATCCACTTGTTGTTTCGATAGCGCTGACAATTTATCAGCCAACTGACTCATTTTTTGAATAAACACCGCATCACGCTGATAATCAACCACTTTAAAAGAGACCATCCCCGTTTGCTTGGTCCCCAGCACTTCACCAGGGCCACGTAATTCAAGATCTTTTTGTGCAATCACAAAGCCATCACTACTTTCACGCATGATCTGCAAACGCGCCTGAGCCATCTCACTTAAGGGAGATTGATATAACAAGACACAAAAGCTCGCTTGACTACCACGCCCCACGCGACCGCGTAATTGATGTAATTGAGCTAACCCTAAACGTTCAGGATTTTCAATAACCATGAGCGTTGCATTGGGCACATTGACACCCACTTCAATAACTGTCGTTGCTACTAATATATTGATCGCACCTTGATAAAATGCCTGCATGATCTGCTCTTTATCAGAAGCACTCATCTTGCCATGAATTAAACCAATGTTATATTGCTGTAATAATTGCCGTAGCATTTTTGCTGCTTCCTCGGCCGCCTGACATTCAAATAGATCTGATCCATCAATTAAAGTACAAACCCAATATACTTGTTGGCCACTGGCACAAACGTGTGCAATACGTGCAATTACGTCTTCACGTCGTGATTGTGAGATGGCCAAAGTGCTAATTGGCTGACGATTGGGGGGTAAACTATCGATGGTAGAGATGTCTAAATGAGAGTAATGACTCATCATTAACGTACGAGGAATAGGCGTTGCCGTCATAATCAATTGGTGAGCATGTTCAGCATAAAGCGATGTTAATCCTTTATTTTGTAAGGTTAAACGTTGATGCACACCAAAACGATGTTGTTCATCAATAATGACTAAACCCAATGCTTTAAATTGAATGTTTTCTTGGAAGAGTGCATGTGTACCAATGATAATCTGTGTTAACCCTAAAACTAAATTTTCAAGTAAAGAGCGCTTAGCCTTTGCTTTTAATTGCCCGATCAACAGATCACAACGATAACCTAATTTTTCAAATAGTGTTTTAAAGTAAGCATAATGCTGCTCAGCTAATATTTCTGTTGGCACCATTATCGCCACTTGTTTCTGATTTTCTAATGCCGCATAGGCTGTTAACGCAGCAATCACCGTTTTACCGCAACCAACGTCACCTTGTACTAAACGCAACATTGGTACCGGTTTACTCAAATCATGACGAATTTCTTGCCAAACACGCGCTTGTGCTGCCGTTAAGGTAAAGGGCAGCTCGTCATAAAATGATGTGATTTTTTCGTCCTTGATCAAAAACGGCATCGCTTGGCGATTTTGTGCCGTGGATCGAACGTTTTTTAAGCTAATATGATGCGCAAAGAGCTCTTCAAAAATCAAGCGATAATACGCCGGATGTTGTCGACTGATAAGGCTATCCTGATCCACATCAGGCAAGGGCTGGTGAATGGTGTTTAATGCTTGAATCCAATGTTGCATCGGTTGCAAGTGTATTAAGCAATTGGCAAATAAATCGGTTTTTTGTTGGTATTGCTGGCTATAACCGTTCAAAATCTGGCGAACCGTTTTTCTTAACCAACCTTGCGCAAGTCCGGCAACAGTCGGATAGATTGGCGTTAAATGTGTAGGTAACAAATGGCTATTTTCTTCTGAAATAAATTCATACTCAGGATGGACAATATTCATCCCTTGGCGAACGACTTTAGCTTGCCCATAACAACGTAAGATAGCACCTTTCTCCCAGGTTTTTAATTGTCCCGACGTATAATGAAAAAACACTAAAGCAATGATCCCCGTTTTATCTGAAAGCCAAAGTGTGCAGCGTTTTTTACGGGTTTTTGTGATCTCAATCTCAGTAATCATGCCTTGTAGCAATACCCAGCTTTCTGGTAAAACATCTTGAATGGGGGTTAAACGGGTTCTATCTTCATAGCGGTAAGGACAGTGTAAAAGCAGATCGCCAATGGTTTTGATCCCTAATTTCGCTAATTTTTTAGTGGTTTTATCGCCCACACCTTTGAGCGATGTTGCTGGCTGTTGCCACAAATTTAAGGGCATTATGATTTACTTACCTCGAACGATTCTGGTTACTTCACAAACCATACGCAACCTTCGCATTAACCTCGCTAAGTGGGATCGATCACGAACCGTAATGATAAATGTAATGGTATTATGTTTCCCATCACATTCATCCACATGAACATTCACGATATTGGCATTAGATTCAGCAATCGCCGCTGCAACAGATGCTAACACCCCACGACCGTTGATCACATCAAGAACAACGGGTACTTGAAATTCACCGTGAACCTTAACTTCCCATTCTATATTCACCCATTGTTTGGGATCTTTCTTTACTTTGACAATTTTAGAACAGCGTTCGCGATGGATCATCACACCCTGTCCCAGTAACACTTGTCCAATAATTAAATCACCCGGAATAGGATAACAACATTTACCGTAACTAACGACTAAACCTTCCGTTCCCTTAATAGTAAGCAGTGGGTGCTTTTTTTGTGTCTTACCATTAAGAAGCTGTTGCTGCCCATCTAAAATGCGTTGTGAGACTAAAACCGCTAAGCGCTTACCCAAGCCGACTTCTTCATAAAGCTCTTCAATTTTCGTCAATTTGAGATCTTTAAGCACACTGTGAATCGTTCTTTCATCCAAATCTTTTAATGATACTTGGAAACAAGCTAAAGCGCCTTCAATTAAACGTTTGCCTAACGCTTGTGCCTCACTACTTTGCTGATTTTTAAGCCAATGACGAATATTACTGCGCGCTTTACCCGTAGAAGCAAAACTCAGCCATGCAGGATTAGGATGAGCCTCTTTTTCCGTTATAATTTCAAGTGTTTGACCACTTTTTAGACGTGTGCTTAAGGGGGCGAACCGTCTATCAATTTTACAACCCACACAAGTATTACCAATATCGGTATGCACCATATAAGCAAAATCAATGGGCGTTGCCCCCTGCGGTAAAGACAAAATATTCCCTTTTGGGGTAAATAAATACACGGCATCAGAAAATAAATCGATTTTAACATTTTCAATAAACTCAATTGGATTACCCGTATTTTTCTGAATATCAAGTAAATCTTGTAACCATTCATTCGTATATAAATAGGGCGCTTTTTTGTCTGTTGACTTATAAAGCCAATGTACAGCAACACCATTTTCAGCTGCTTTTTCCATTTCAGTGGTTCGAATTTGTATTTCAATCGGTATGCTACTGGGGCCAATCAAGATCGTGTGCAGTGATTGATAGCCGTTGGCTTTAGGGATAGCAATATAATCTTTAAATTGCTTAGAAATGGGACGGTATAAACTATGAATAGCGCCTAAGGCAAGGTAACATTCTTCGGGTTTATCAACAATAATTCTAATGGCATATACATCCATCACTTCAAAGAGCGATAAACGCTTTTTTAGCATCTTTTTATATAACCCATAGAGATGCTTTTCTCTGCCTTTAATTTCAAAATTTTTCAACCCAACTTCTTGAAGTTTTTCCTTCACTTGTGTTTCTATGCTTTGAATAAATGCAGCGCGCTCGCTCCTTGCGCGTTGTACTGCTTCTTTAAGCACTCGATAACGTAATGGATATAAATAAGAAAATCCTAAATCCTCAAATTCAACCCGCATGTGATTGATCCCTAATCGATGCGCAATAGGGGCATAAATTTCTAAGGTTTCTAAAGCAACACGGCGTTTTTTTTCTTGGGGAAGCGCTTGTAGCGTACGCATATTATGCAAACGATCAGCTAGTTTAATAATGATAACGCGAATATCTTGCGCCATCGCTAACATCATCTTACGAAAATTTTCTGCTTGTGCTTGTTCTCGACTTTCAAATTTGATCTGTTTTAACTTACTGACGCCATCAACTAATTCGGCGACTTTCTCGCCAAACTGACTTGCGATAGCGTCTCGACTGATACTCGTATCTTCAATAACATCATGCAACAAAGCGCCCATGATGCATTGATGATCCATCTGCATTTTGGCTAAAATACTTGCAACTTCAAGCGGGTGGGTAATATAAGGCTCACCACTAAACCGCTTTTGATCTTGATGCGCACTAGCAGCTACCCTATACGCTTGTGTGATTTCATCTACTTTTTCAGCAGATAAATAATGTGATAATTCGTCACGTAAGTCGGTATATGCAAACATATCGCCCTTTATACTCTTTCCATTTTGAATTGATGCTTTGTTGCCTGCGCTTAAATTCAAACTGGTTCGACTATACTATTTATCCTCTTCGTTAAGACACTCTTGCGCGAGATTCCCCTGTGCAATTTCACGTAATGCAACGACTGTTGCTTTGTCATTTGCCCAAGGAACCGTTGGCTCAGCGCCTGTCATGGCCAGCTGCCTAGCTCTTTTTGAAGCAACAATCACCAATTCAAATCGGTTTTTTACATGTTTTAAACAATCTTCAACTGTAATTCTTGCCATATTTTAATCCCCCTGAAAACCAAAATGATAAAAACGATATTTACATTTTATAGCACTTACCTCATACAAACTACCCTATTCTATATACTCGAACCAGTTTGAATTTAGGCGAGGCCTGAGCGAATGAAGCCCCAGGCGTGTATTTTCATACACAACTGGGGTGAGAGAGCGCAGGCAACAAAGCATCAATTCAAAATGGGAAGAGTATACGTGTGCTTTCACGTTTTATTGACCAAAGAAGCAATTAACGCCGCACAATGTAATTTTTGGGTTTCTACCCGCAATCGATTTGCCTGAATAATGCACTTTAAATCCAGAAGTGCAACCGCGAAATCATCATTAACAACTAAGTAGTCATATTCACTATAATGCGAGATCTCCTCACTGGCTAAAGCCATTCGATGGGCTATTACCGCCTGACTATCCTGTTGGCGATCCACCAAACGATTTTCCAAGGTTACTCGTGATGGTGGCAAGATGAAAATGCTCAAACAGGGCATTTGTTCACGGATACGCCTAGCCCCCTGCCAGTCAATCTCTAAAATGACATCCTGATCCGCTTGTAATTGCGCCATCACCCAAGGCTTTGAAGTGCCATACCAATGATTGAATACTTTTGCGTATTCTAAGAATAATCCTTGTTGTTGCTGTATTTTAAATGCTTCCTCATCAACAAAAAAATAATTTTTACCCTCTTTTTCACCTTGTCGCGCACTTCGAGTCGTATGCGATATGGATACTTTTAAAAAAGGCAACTCCTTTAACAAGGTATTGACTAAGCTGGTTTTTCCTCCCCCAGATGGCGCAGAAATAACCCATAATGTTCCTAAAACGCTCATCCTTTACTCCACGTTTTGAATTTGCTCGCGCATTTGTTCGATAAGTACTTTTAACTCAATGGCGGCTTTGGTAATCTCATCATCCACTGATTTTGCACTCAATGTATTGGCTTCACGATTTAATTCTTGCATTAAAAAATCTAAACGTCGCCCCATGGCTTCTTTATGCTTTAATATGCGGCTCACTTCTTGCACATGCGTGGTTAAACGGGAAATTTCTTCTTCAACATCAATCCGCTGAGCATAAATAAGCATTTCTTGCTCGAGACGATCGTTATCTAAATTATCCGATAAATCAGCTAATTTTTGATGCAGCTTTTGCTTTTGATTTTGTAAACACCCTGGCAACTTTTTTTTAGCAATAGCAACTTGCTGCAATACTTGCGCTAGTTTATCAGTTAAAAAGTCTTGGATCTGTTTACCTTCTCGTAATCTAGCCTGACTTAAATCCTGTACTGCGGTTTCAAGCAATACCGTTAATGGATCTTTTAGTTGTGAAACTTCACCTAATTCGCTCATCAACACCCCAGGCCAACGTAAGATATCAATGGATTTAACCTGTGGATCGATATCTTTATATTGGTTAAGCACTTGGCAATTATTTAATAGCTGTGTAACAAGAAGCGTGTTAATTTTCAAATGTGGCGCCGTTTGCTCGCTAGCCGCGAACGTTAAGAAACATTCCATTTTCCCCCGCGCTAGGGTTTTTGCCACCACTTGCCGCCAATCGACTTCCCATTCTCTAAAGCTCTCAGGGATCTTGAAACTTAAATCCAAATAGCGGTGATTCACCGATCGCAATTCCCAAGTGGCAGATCCCCAAGTGTGTTGGGCTGAAACCCGAGCAAAGGCAGTCATGCTGGCTACCATATTTTTAAAACTCCCTTTTCCAATTGGGTGATGAAAAGATAACCCTAGATAATAGCCTGGAGTCTAACTCGAAGCAAAGCATTTAGAGGCGAAAGATAGTATTTTGACATAAAAATAACTTATATATTGTCTGTGTAACAAAGTTATACCAATAATCTTTAATCCCATCGCTAAAATGAGCAAATCAGCATATAATGCGCCCTTTTGAAAAAGAGAGCCTTTATGCGACCCAGCGCCCGCAAGCATGATGAATTAAGAGAAGTAAAATTTACCCGTCATTTTGTGAAACATCCAGAAGGATCGGTGCTCGTAGAATTCGGTGGAACGAAAGTCATTTGTAATGCCTCAGTAATAGCAGGCGTGCCTAAATTTCTTAAAGGGAGTGGTAAAGGTTGGGTAACAGCAGAATACAGCATGTTGCCACGTTCAACCCATGATCGAATGATCCGTGATATCACAACTGGCCGCCCCAATAGCCGTACGCAGGAAATTCAACGCTTTATTGGTCGTGCCTTGCGCTCTTGCATACACTTAGATGTATTAGGTGAATATACCATCACAGTTGACTGTGATGTATTGCAAGCAGATGGTGGGACACGAACGGCTAGCATCACTGGCGCATGCGTTGCTTTGATTGAGGCCTTGCAATGGATGCAAAAACGTAAATTGCTAAAAAAAGATCCATTAAAATTTTTAATCGCGGCTGTTTCTGTCGGCATTTACAAAGGCGAACCCGTTTTAGATCTCGATTATGATGAAGATGCCAATGCGCAAACGGATATGAATGTGGTCATGACTGAGCATAGCGATTTTGTGGAAGTACAAGGCACTGCTGAAGGGGGCGCTTTTAAAACAGCTGATTTAACATCAATGCTTGATCTCGCCCGCAAAGGGATCGGAGAATTGATTGATAAGCAAAGAAGATTGCTCGATCATCCGTAATAATCTATCGTCAACGGGGCATGATCAGAAAAACGCTCATCCTTATAAATACTAGCGCTTTTCACCGTGCCCTTTAAATTAGGGGTCAGCACCTGATAATCAATTCTCCAACCGGTGTTATTCTCCCAGGCGCGACCACGATGTGACCACCAGGTATATTGTTCTGCTTTTTGGTTTACTTCACGAAAAGCATCAATAAAGCCCTTTTTCTCAAATAACACATCAAGCCAAGCACGTTCTTCTGGCAAAAATCCGGAATTTTTTTGATTACTCTGCCAATTTTTTAAATCGATTTTTTTATGGGCGATATTCCAGTCACCCGCAATAATGCAGCGTTTTTTAGATTTAATATAACCATCGAGGACTTTTTCAAATCGATCCATATAATCGTATTTTAATTTTTGCCTTACATCCCCACTGGTACCAGAAGGTAAATATAAAGAAGCAACTAATATATGCCCAAATTCTAAATGAATATAACGCCCTTCTTCATCCGATAAGGGGAAACCTAAATCCTGTTTAATATGATCGGGCTTTTCTTTGCTAAAAATGCCAACGCCACTGTAACCACTTTTATTTGCTGGCTGGTAATAGCAGTGATACCCTGGCAAATGGTACATTTCGTTATCTAGCACGTCCCTTGATGCGCGCACTTCTTGCAAACAAATCACATCTGCCTTTTGCTTAGAAAGCCAGCTAAAAAGGCCTTTTTTGAGTGCAGATCTGATGCCATTAACATTGACGGTGATGACTTTCATGGGATACTCGTCGGAATTTTAAAGAAGTAGTTTACGCAAATTTAAACCTAATGTTAAATAGACTCTTTCCAGTCTATAGAGAATCTTATGGAACATTATCAAAAAAAATTCATCGAACTTGCTCTTCAATATCAGGCATTACGTTTTGGTGAATTCAAACTGAAATCTGGTAGAATGAGCCCCTATTTTTTTAACATGGGCCAATTTAACGATGGGATAGCACTTGCTTGCCTAGGGGAATGCTACGCAGCTGCCATTCATCAATCTGATATTCCATTTGATTTATTATTTGGCCCTGCTTATAAAGGGATCCCACTCGTGTGTACGAGCAGTATTGCGCTTTCAACTCACTTTAAGCGCAATGTGCCCTACTGCTTTAACCGTAAAGAAGCCAAAGATCACGGTGAAGGTGGTATTACCATTGGCGCACCAATCACTGGCCGAGTGATGATTATCGACGATGTGATCACAGCAGGGACAGCAATACGAGGATCTTTTCAATTATTGAATTCTTTTAGTGTACAAATTGCCGGTGTCATTGTTGCCCTTGATCGTCAAGAAAAAGGTGAAAGTGAACTTTCAGCCTTACAAGAAATCCAACAGCAATATAATATTCCTGTGCGCTCAATTATAAACTTTACCCACATCATAGAATATGTGTCCAAACAGGCTGATTTTGCTGCTTTTCGTGATCCCCTGTTGGCCTATCGTAAACGTTATGGCATACACTTATAGAATCTTACCTATGTGAGGTGATAAACATGCATAAAAGCTGGATAAAAATAGCGTTACTCGTGATAAGTCTAATGCTAACAATCATTTCTTATGCAGAGCCAACATTCTATCGTTACAAGGATAAAAACGGCAAAATCGTGATTACCAGCGCCTTGCCTGAAGAAGCCAATAGTATTGGCTATGAAATTATTAGCCCACGGGGCAATGTCATTGAAACCATCCCCCCCCCTAAATCTGCCGCAGAAATAGCCGCAGAAGAAAAAGCGCAAGAAGTGCAAAAACAAGCTGAAACAAAAGCGCAAGAAGCTAAAAAAATCCAAGAACTACAAGCCCATAAAGATGAAATTCTCTTAAAAGCTTTTTCCAACGAAGAAGATATCATTCGATCACGTGATGATAAAATCGCCTCAATTGCAGTACTCGAGGGCATTGCACATGAAAATATCGTGCGCCTACAAAAGCAATTAAATGAAGTAAAATCAGCGGCTGATACTTATCAAAGACAAAATCAACCTATACCTGAAAATCTACAAAACGCCATTAAGGACACTCGGCGTCAAATCAATGAAAACCAAGCATTTTTAGACTCAAAAAAAGTGGAAAAACAACAGATCACGGCTAATTATCAAAAGCTGCTAGAAAGATTTCAGCAGATCCAAACCCACCCAACGGTGCAGCAGTAATTTAAAATGGGATCTCTAAATCTGGCGCTATACTTAAGATCACTTGTTTAAATGTTTCCTGAATGCGCTGCAGTGCCTTTTGATTATCTGCCTCAAAACGTAATACTAAACACGGCGTGGTATTTGAAGCTCGCACCAAACCCCAACCATCACTTAATTCTGCTCTTAAGCCATCAATTGTAATCAGTGTCGCATCAGTAAAAGAAGATCTCTTTTTTAAGCTATCAATAAAAGCAAATTTTTGTTCTTCAGGGATGGCAATATTAATTTCCGGCGTGTTAACACTATTGGGTAAAGTACAAAATAAGGTGGTTACATCTATGTTATGATGGCTAACAATCTCAAGTAGGCGCGCTGCTGAATAACAAGCATCATCAAAACCATACCAACGCTCTTGAAAAAAGAAATGACCACTCATCTCACCACTTAATACTGCATTGACTTCCCGCATTTTACGCTTAATGAGTGCATGACCTGTTTTATACATAATGGGTTCACCATTCAATAAACGAATGTGATCCCCTAAATGCTTAGAGCATTTGACATCATAAATAATTTTACTACCAGGCAATCTTTTAAGAATATCTTCGGAAAATAACATCATTATCCGATCAGGCCAAATGATTTCGCCTTTATTGCTCACTAAGCCAAGTCTATCGCCATCACCATCAAAAGCAAAACCTAAATCCGCTTTTTCATGGATGATCGCTTTGATAAGATCTTGTAGATTGTTAGGCTGGCCTGGATCAGGATGATGGTGTGGGAAATCGCCATCCACTTCGCAATATAATCCAATGACTTCACAACCGAGTGCACGAAATAATTTTTCTGCTAAAACACCAACGACGCCACTGCCACAATCGATCACAATTTTTAAAGGTCTTGCTAAGTTTATATCTTGCGTAATACGGTCAATATAGCTATCAATCATATCTAGCGATTGTAATTGGCCTTTGCCATAGAAAAACGTTTTATTAAGCATATTTTGGTATAGCGCTTGGACTTGCTCTTCGGCTAACGTTTCACCCGCAATCATCATTTTAAAACCATTGTAATTGGGTGGATTATGGCTACCGGTAATCATGATCCCGGTGCCTGTATTTAAAGCATAGGTTGCAAAATAGACCACAGGCGTTGGCACTTGGCCGATGTCTAGAACATCAATACCACTTTGCAACAATCCAGCGCTTAATGCTTCCATTAACATTAAACCAGAATGCCGACCATCACGCCCAACAACCACTTGCTGTTGGCCTTTTTGTAAGGCTAAAGTACCAAAACTTAAACCAATTAAATAAGCAACTTCTGCCGTTAACGTTTTATCAACAATGCCACGGATATCACAAGCCCGAAATATTTCGGGGTTAACCGCCGTGTTGTGAATAATAGATTGTTGCTTTTGCATCACATTCCCTTACTTAGCATTAACCGAGAATACTTAATTCGTTCCAGTATGACCAAAACCACCCACGCCGCGCAGTGATTCGGCAAAATCTGTCACCACTTGAAAACCAACTTGGATCACAGGCACAAACATGATTTGAGCAATCCGCGTACCCATTTCAATCGTAAAAGACTGGTTACTGCGATTCCAACAAGAAACCATTAATTCGCCTTGATAATCAGAATCGATTAAACCAACCAAATTACCTAACACAATCCCATGACGATGCCCCATCCCAGATCGCGGCACAATTACTGCCGCCAATGTTGGATCACTAATATGGATAGCAATACCGGTTGGAATTAAAAAGGTTTCTTGTGGGTTTAATATTTTTGATTCGGCTAATGCGGCACGTAAATCTAACCCCGCCGATCCTTCAGTCGCATAACTCGGCAGAGGAATTTCGTTGCCTATCCGTGGATCCAGGATCTTTAATTTTATTTTTTGCATCAATACACTCGCTTATAATCTGCCATAAAGAGAGAGCAACTTGGTATTTACTCCCTTTGTTGATCGAATAAGTTTTCTCAGTGGTTAATACCGTGAGCGCATTGATATCAACATCAAAACCACTCTCTTGGCCACTCACATCGTTCATGGCAATGATATCGATATTTTTATCATGTAATTTCTTTTGCGCATGCTGAATTAAATCATGCGTTTCGGCGGCAAAGCCAACACAAAACGGCCTTTTAGGTAAGATAGCCACCGCAGCTAAAATATCAGGGTTTTTCACTAAATTGAGTGCTAAAGTATTTTGTTGCTTTTTTAATTTTTGAATCGCGATCTGCTCTGGCCGATAATCGGCAACCGCCGCTGCGCTAATAAAAATATCTGCCTTATCCACTTCAGCCAACACTTGAACAGACATCTCCTTGGCACTCACAACATCAATCCGTTTTATTCCTGCTGGTCCTGTTAATGACACCGGACCACTGATTAATGTCACCTCCATCCCTAAGTCTTTAGCGGCTTTTGCTAAGGCAAACCCCATTTTCCCTGAACTACGATTGCTTAAATATCGAACAGGATCAATCATTTCGCGAGTTGGGCCTGCGGTAATGAGTACTTTTTTACCCGTTAACGCGGATGGCGCTGTGGATCTAAATAAACCTGCAACAATTTCCTCAGGCGCTAACATCCGCCCCAAACCTATCTCACCACAGGCTTGTTCACCAAATGCAGGGCCTAGAATCGTGATCCCACGCGCTTTTAATGTGTTGATATGTTGCGCTGTTGCAGGATGCTCCCACATTTTGGTATTCATCGCTGGCGCGACAAAAATCGGCGCTCTCGTGGCTAAACATAACGTGGTTAATAAATCATCAGCCATCCCTAAGGCAAGCGCAGCTAAACGATTAGCACTTAAAGGCGCAATAATGATCCCTTCTGCCCAGCGTGCTAATTCAATATGCCCCATCCCCGCTTCAAAATCAGTTGACATGATTTCGCTATATACCACATCCCCTGATACGGCTTGCAAGGTTAAGGGGGTAACAAACGCTTCCCCGCCTTTAGAAAGCACGGTGCGCACATCACAACCTTGTTTTTTAAGCAAACGCACCAGTTCCGGCGTCTTATAAGCCGAAATGCCACCTGTAATACCGAGGATCCAACGTGTTGTTGTCATAGGAATATGTTTAATAAGAATAACTAACTTAAGAGTCCGCCTACCGGCTAAGATAGCATGTTTTTAGCAGGCGGACAAAATCTGATCACACAGTGACTACGTGATCAGGAATAGACTGGTTTATTCGCTGTAGCTGTGTCTTCTTTTGCTGAAATGGGCTGCTCTGGCTCTGACTCTATGTCTTCAGAAAGCGAACTTGCTTGCATTCCCTTCCTAGAAAGAGTAAAACGAGGTAAAGAAGATGATCCATCATCATTAGACGGATTGATCCCTTCCTCAGAGTCGTACCCTTCATCCCTTGGTGAGGTATCTAAATCTGCACTTGGCAGATCGCTTTTAACAGAAGAAGTTTCTTGATTCACATTAAAGTAGCTAAGCAGTTTAAGTAGGCCTGTTTCTAATACAGGCACATCATTTCCCATGATTTTCTTAGTACCTGCTGCTATTAATTTAGCTGCTATTAATTTATTAGTAGCATATTTTGCTGCTGTTGATCTATCTTTTAGCTCCTTAGCTGTTGCCTTGTTAAAAGCTTCCACATTGCTGTTATGTTTATCAATAACTGCTTTTAATTTCAATTCTACTCTATAACTGGGTTCGTTTTCTAACGCATTTCGCACCGACTCACTTAAATCAACTTCTTTTAATTTCTCGCGCAATTCTACGTTATGACTAAGTTCTTTTTCTAACGCATCCCACGCCGACTCACTTAAACTAATCGCATAGCCTTCTACTACCATTAAATTTGCAAAGCGCAACGTTTCATCAACGTCAATTTTTCCACTTCTCTCATCTCGATAAGGGTAAATGATGACTTGAGGAAGGGCTTTGCCTTGCTGCTTACAATGCCATTGTTCCAACACAAAAGAAGCGTGAGCAGCCGGCGTAAACTGAATATTTCGCATGACCATGCCTAATTGTTGTGCTACTTGCATATTTTCTCGCACAGATCCGCCATAAATACCATCAATACTGATGCCTTCGTACCCTTCTTTTCGAATATATTGCCTTAATTTCACCTGCTGTTGATCATTAAGATCGGGTACCACGCCATTGCGAAAACAACACTTTACTTTTGCCAATAGCTGTTTGGGATCCATTCCTAGGATATCGATAGAATGGACATCCAGTTCATTTCCACTATCAAAAGTTTGAGCCTGTTCACCTTGAAAATTCAAAGCATTTTTGGTTTCTTCATCAAAATCCACCTCAAAGCCTTGATTCAACTTGATGCTAAAAGATCGCAATGCCTCATCTGGAACGTTCGATTTAACCGTTATTTTAGTGCCCATAGGAATTGGCACATCGATTTGACTCTCAACCCCCATTTCAGCTAGGCGTTTCATTTGTTCGATTTGATATTTTTTAGGTTGTTTTCGTAAATCGATGATTGGGTGCTGTCCATTTAACCAATCTGCAGAAGAGAAATATTTTTTACCAACGTGAATCTTAAAAAGAAAACCATCGTCGGCAATTTTTTGAATTTTTCTCAAAACGTCAACTTTTGATTCACCTTGTTCGTTTAGTTTCATATTAATATTGATGGTTACTCCGCCCTCACTTTTCTTCGCATAACGCATCATTGTTTTTTGTGTTGATTTATCAAGCTGTGCTGTAAACCCCGCATCTAATATTGCTTCATATTGCTCGATTGCAAGTTGCGGATCATGACTGTAAACCTTTATTGGTATTCCACTAGGAAACTGCTCTGAACCCGAATAACGGGGAACAAATCCATGGTAACCAAAGCGCTGAAATGCTTTATTGACGCCTGTAATATTATTTGACGTTATCCCTACTTCGATAGGCTCTGAAGGGGTTTGAGTTCTATTCCCGATTATTATCTTTTTTATAAATCCAAAAAATTTAGACAACCACCAGGATGTTTTTCCTTTTTTGGCGATATCATAAATTTCCTGTCTATCACTATCGATGCCTACACTCAGCATACGACCTGTCATCGTATCATCTGCACAATGAATGATCGGATCTTTGCTACTAAGATCTTTCTTAAGATAATAAACTAAAGCATGTAATTTTTTAAGCGTTTCCGCTGGAAATTCTTGCCCTTTAGCCCCCTTAATGCTAACGCGATCTGGGTATACATTCACTCTAAAAAAACTGTTTCCATCTTTTCTTAAAACAAATTCTATTCTTCCTTTTCTTATGCCCCGTTTAGAAGGCACTTCAACAAATTCCCAACTTTCGTTTTGGCCTGTAAATTCCTCGGGTAATTTACCTTCTTCCTGTTTTAGTCGTCTTATAATTGAGGCATATGCATCTATTTCGCCTTTCTTCTGCTTTTTAAGCAAGATTTCAATGCTCATATTTGTAGTTACACTTGGCATTACTCACTCCTTACCACTTAAAAACAATAATGGTTCTACTCAATACTTATGATTGGAGGTATGCCAAATTAGTTCCAATAAAGTGGGGTAAATAAGGGAATAAACGCAAAAGAGAGTTAAATCCCGCTCCTAAAAAAAAGATCGTTATCTTGCTCTTAAGCTATGGCCCTGTCTTTCTTCATGAAGTTGAGGTGATCTAGGATCAGTGGCGCTTTTAAGGGTAGGCATTGTTGTTAACGAGTCAGAAAGCAATAACGGTGATGCTCCTTTGGTATCAGAAACATTTTTAATTACTTCAGAAGCGGCTGCTAAGGGAAGCTTCTGAAGATTCTTGTTATTCTGATCTATTAATGCCTGATATAAGGCTTGGATTTTTTTTCGACCACCCAAGCGCTTAAAAAGCTGCGTCTTTATTTTGTCGCTAACAGATTGCATCTCACCTTGCAATTTCTCAGATTGTTTAACCAATATTTCTCGAGCAATAAGCGCTTGAGCATGTGCCGTCGTCTTTTTATCATCGAATACTTTTCGAGGCTTACCTAATAAGCCAAAAAACCAAGGCTTTTCCATTTTGTAATAGGCTTGAAGTTCAACTGTAGGAACCGTCTCTTGCGTATATTTTTCCTTTCCTTGACGATAAGCCTCGGCAGCAACGCCTTCTATTTCGAATCGTAAATCTAACTGTTGTGATAACGTTAAATTATCAGTCATCGATTCAAAATGACCAACGCCTATTTTCATAGGATCTTTTATCCTTTGCACCTTGATGTGGGTCATTAACTGTTCTCTTTGCGCTTCACTGATCTGTGGAAAAAAACCATTTTGGGTACAATAGAATACATATTTCATTAAACGAGCTAGATCCTTTTCATCCTGTAAAGGGATCGCTATTTTTTGATCAGCAAGACTCTCCACAAAGGAAGGTTCAAATCCTTGCCTGAGTAAATTGCCATAAATAACACACGCATGTGCCGTATTAGAAGAACAAACCTCAATTGGTTGTTCTGGGGAGAAAGAAAATGGAGACAGCGTCACATTAATTCCCAAGCCCACTAATGCTTTTGCTTGTTCTAATTGTTTTCTTTTCGGCAATTTTTGTAAATCAACGATAGGCGGAATAGGATTGTTACTTTCCATCAAATGCGCTTGCAATGCATTTTTTGCTTCACTTGAAATATTAACGATAAAACCATCTTTGGTCGCTTGTTTTATTCTTTCCAAGATCGCTACAATATTTGGCTTGCCATCTTCATGAAAAGCCACGCCAATATCAATTTGTTTGTTATTCTTATTCTTTGTCATCACACGCTTGACATATGCCTCAATAAAATGCGCAGCTGCCTTGGTAAACTTAGGGGTAAATCCTGCACTTAATACCGCCTCATATTGCTTAATGGCTACCATTGGTTCTTTAGTAGCAATCTCAATTTCCCCAGAGAGTGTTGGATCTGGCATTTCTAACTGCGGGATCAATCCGTAACGAATGGCTTCATTAAATCGTTCTATAACTGCAGGGCTATCCCCCTTTTCAATATTGGAGATCGAACAAACAAGCCCTTTTTCCTTAAAAAGATGAATGCTCAATACTTTCCCTGAACGTACAATCGCTTTAATCTTCTGAGTATATTCTTGGATCACCTGCTTACCTTCATTGCCGATCTGATAACCATATCGGCCAAGCATATGAGAATTAACGTCCGGATCAACAGATAGTATTTGTGGTGGTGTAGGCAGATTTTCTCCCCGTAAAGAAGATACGATTTTTTGAAGATTACCTAATTGTTTTAAACATTCATAGCGTAATTGTTTTTCACCCTTAAGGCCCCTGATCTTAATATGATGAGGATAGACATAGATCTTAAAACCCGATTTGCCTTTTGCGTCTTTAACGACAAATTCTTTTCTTTTTCGAAAATAATGACTTAATTTATTAAATAGGCTATCCAATTGATGTCTAGCTATGAAAAATTTCCCCTTATTCTCATCCCTTTTTTTATGAGTAATCTGCCAACCCGTTGGTAAGGACGCTTGTATTTGTAACTCATCAATAATTTGATTGCTCTGCGTTTTAATCTGAACTTTTATCCTTCCCATCTCTTTGGTTAATAAATGCTTATCAAGCCTCATGGCTTCATTGTTATTATCACCGCATTTTTTTGCCAATTTTAGGAAATATTCTATTTTGGATCGATCTGAATGGACTATCCTACGATCTTCTAGCCACGCCTCTGTTTTCATATGAAAACGCGTCGCGTGCTGAACAGGGTTTATTGCAAAACCTCGCAATTCCACTATCAATTCCCCTGTTATCACTCTACCATAGAGATCCCAGAGCTGCTCATACTCACCTAATTGAAGCATCAGCGCCTTAAATCGGCTTTCAATGGCGCTCATATTTCCTGATAAAAGCCCACCGTTGACGTACTCATCTAAAAACGCTTTATGGACTACCGCTATTTCTGCCATTTTTTCAAAGAGCATCTCCTGCTTTTGAAAGGTTTCTTTTTGTTCAGCTGTTTTGTTTTCCTGTTCTAAAAACTTTCGTTTTACTAACCAAAAATCAGAAATAAACGCCATGTCATATTGAAAAGCCTGTTCAGTACCCAAAAATTCCTCTGCACGCGTTTTATATTTAGGCCTTTCATATCCTGCCTGTTTTTTTGCGTGATTTTTTGAGTAATACTCAGAAAATTCTGTTTCTAGCATTTTTCACCCTTATCTCATACCGGCTTTACTGCTTATTTAGGTAGGCCTTGTATAAAATATAGATGAATAACTTGGGAGTATTGCGAGACACTGCTCGCAATATCAGAATTTTTTTTTATACCCTGGTGATTTTGATAGTCTCTGAGCTATCTTCTCTCTCTTCGTTCATAATGAGTGGCACGTCATCCTCGGTGCTGCTGCTATAACCACTATCACTACCCTTGGAGATCGTTTTATGATTTTTGCGGTGTCTTGGCGCAGGAACTGGTGCTAAATCATGCGCTGACAAAACTGCATTGACAGCCTTATGTTTTTCGAGAAATACGAGCAAATCTTCTTGCATCTTTTTTTCTCTAACTGAAACAAGATGTCTTCCAACCTTACCGGCAACTTGAGGGTTAGATCTCACTTCTGATACCGCTTCACTGTTAACAGTGTATTTTTTTTCGCCAGATAATAAACTATAAATTTTACCTGCAACTTTAGTGGCAACACTTAACGCTTTCTTTACACCGCTATTACTTTTCCAGCCCGTAGGTAAAACATTAAATCCCTGTATTCGTTTTTTAATTTGATCACCTTGAGTTTTAAAGTTAATTTTTATCCTCTCCATATCTTTTTCTAACAACGGCTTATCATTATTTTTCATTGCTTCATTCGCACGATTACAGCATTTTATAGAAAATTCCAGAAAATCTTGCAATTTATCTTTCAATTGCGGTTGTTCTGCGGGTACGTTTCTAACCAAAGGCTCTGTTTTCAAAGGGAAACGTACCATGTGTTGAATAGGCTTTAAAAGAAATTGAGTAATACCGAATTCAAATTTTGAATTGTCTAAACCCGCCTTTTCACATACTCTTTTAAATTCTGCATTAAATTCTTTCCCAAGGACTAATTTCTCCCCATAGGCTGCATGGACTGCTGCATACTCACCCAATTCGACAGCCAACAATACAAATTGGCTTTTAATGGCTTCTATATCCCCTTCGAAAAATCCACCATTCGTATTATACGCATTCAAAAATGCGCGATGCACTGGTATTATCTCTGCTATTTTTTCACTGAGGAGCATGAGCTTTTTTAAATTTTTCTTTTGTTCTGCATTTTGGAACATTTTTTTTGAAAACTTTTTAATTAGCAAATAAAGTGGCCCATTAGGCGGGCTAAAAAGTGCGATGTCCTTTTGAAAAGCTTGTTCGGTACTCTGAAACTCATCTAAAGCGTGTTCAAATTTACTTTTTTTTACCGGCTCATGAACGGATTGTTTTTCTCTTTCAGTTGTCATTTTCCATCTCCATCCCACTGCTTTGACTCAATATTTGTACAGGCCTATATATGAAAAATTATTTAAATAACTGACCCTATACTCTAAACGAATATCGGCAAAATAACAATACTTAGAAAAATGACTTTTAAATGAATAAGTTAAAGATCTCCATGAGACATTGCCCGCCATAGCAGAATTTGATATAAAGCCTAACGCAAAGAATTCAAAGACTGGGGAAAAACCATGGCAAGAGTGTGTATGGTCACGGGAAAGGGTACTGCCCGTGGCAATAATGTTTCGCATAGCAATAGAAAAGTAAAGCGCACCTTTAAAGTGAACGTTCATTGGAAAAAAATATGGCTAGAAAGTGAACAGCGTTTTGTTCGCTTACTTATTTCTAGTCATGGTTTACGAATTATTGACAAAAAGGGCATTGAAACTGTTTTAGCCGAGCTTCGTCATCGAAAAACCGCGGTTTAAAGGAAAAAATACATCATGGCAGCAGATAGTATTAAAGTGATCATGCGTTCGACTGCGTCACGCTTTTTTTACACCACAACCAAGAACAAACGGAATAAAGAGAAACTTTCTTTAAAGCGTTATGATCCCGTTGTGCGCAAACATGTTGAGTTTGTTGAAGAAAAAATGCGCTGATCAAACAAAAGCGTGTTATTGTTTAGCGATCACGGCATTAACCTTCTTTTGTAACTTTCAACATTAAAATCACGCAAATGTTTGACAGCATCGTTAACCGCTGATCCCTGCTCTGTTTTATATCTATTTTCTATATCATTGACAAAAGCATGCCGCTTTTCATGAAACATTTTCAATTGCGCTGCTGCCGCTTCTTGTTCTCCACGACTGTCAAAAGCAGTAAACATGGCAAAATGACTCCTTACTTCTTGAAGGGTTGGATACTCAGATAACAAAATTCCAGCCGCTTCAAATTCTTTGAAAATATCTGTCAGTTTTTTATTTAAATCATCAGGCGCCAGTTGTGCCGGGTCTATGGGTTGGCTTGTCTTCATTTACATCAACTCCTACTTTATTTCTGCGCTTAAAACGAGATGGATTTCCATAATAGCTTATTACAGCAGCTATCCTTTTCCCCAGTTTTGCCTTTGTTTGTTCAGGCTGTGGCGCCCCCTCACTCATTATTCTTTCACTTAATTGCATCCTATCTTGATAACGTTTCAATGCCTCTAGCGTTTTTGGGGGAATATCTCTTCCTAATTCTTGTTGTCTGATTACAATTTTATACCACCCTGCAGCCATATTGGCCAATGGATTAACATCAATATCATTCGTTTCTAAAAAATCGGTTCTGAGCATAAATTCAATAAGCTGCTCTTCGGTGTTTCCATAAATAACCATTTGATCATTGGTGATAATGATCCATGCACCATCTAAATTTGAACCATAGGGGTTACGCATATCAAAACCATGCTGCATTAGATTTTGCATGTTTTCATCATATTCAGGGTGGGAAATGGTTAAAAATGGGGCTAACTTATCGCCATCTAATGTTTGATCGCTTATTTCATTTTGATACAAGGCAATTGTTTGTAAAAGTTTATTATTCAAATGTTCAATTGCTTTTTGATGCGTTACCCTAAAGGTATCTGAATTTCGTCGTTCGGGAGAATAACAACTCAAATAATTTTTTTTTGCTTCTTTCTTTGCTGCTTCTATTGCTTGTTCTCGGGTCGCCGGCGGTTTTGAATTTAATAATAATTGTCTTGCGACTTGAATACCTGCTTCGTAGGCTTTTTTTAGGTTATTAAAATCATTAACCTCTATTGCTGTACTTTTCCTTAATGCCATTCCTGCTTCTACTCGATAAAAATAATTCAACAAAATATTATGCAAAAATTCAAATGGGGTAATACAGCCTGCTCTACTTAAGGCAAAATGATTACAAAAACCGTCAGATTCTGGGGTAAGTTCAAGGAGAGCATAATCCATAGGGCTCATTTCATACTGAGGATCAGCAGCTTGTTTAGCCCTAATTTTTTGTTGATAATACGTTAACAAATCACAGGTGCTATTAAATAAATCAACGAGCGTTAATCCAATTGGTGCGTTTAAATCAAAGGTATTAAAAACTTGATTTGGATTTAATTTAATGCTCTCGCCATTCTTCACTAATATAAATTCTTCATCAACAGGGAAGCCTAATGCTAAACCATCCCAATCGCCGCTGATGACAACGCCTTCTGCGTTAGAAAACACTTCTGCTGGTTTTAAATTGCTTTTATCCTTACCATCATGGAACCAAAGCGGAAATTCTTTTTCGGGATGCTCTTCATCACCTTTGGCCTCCCTATAAAAGCTTTCCCAATCCTCATCACTCATGGCTATATGTGGTGGTTTTTTTATTATCTGCGTTTCTACATTAAAATCTGGATCGCTTCTTTCATTGTCCCAATCACGGCTTTCCTTGGCTACAAATTCTTTACCCTCTTTCCAATTAATGACAAATTCCCCTTTAAATGAACTGTCTCCTTTCCCTTGTTTGTATTTGAAACGCATTTCCCCATTTGAATGGCTACTCACAAGCTCTAAATCACCACCTTCTCTTAATTCACGAAGAATATCTCTGAGTCTTATTGTTAATTGAACAGTGGGTTGATGACGCTGATGAATTGGAATATTCGGGCCATCTTTTTTATCTTGATCGAGTCTTTTGTGATCTTTATCATGATGTCCAATCACTATGCCATTTTTTGTACGGGTAAATATTCTCTCTTTAGCGATTGCGCCTTTAAAAAATCCTTGGTTGCTGGTTTTGGATAAAATGGTACCTGGTTTTGGCACGCGGTGTCTGCCAAACACAGAAAATGAACCCGCCCTAAATACCATATTGGTACGAAGGAGATGTTGAAGAAACATCTGCGTTTTTGCAAATTCGGGTTGCATCCCAGAAGCCATTAAAGCACTAAGACCGCTTTTGAGGCCTAGTTTTTCAATGACTTCGCCCCTATCTTCATAATTGTGCTTCGGGGTTGGCACTGCCTTATCTAAAGACATACACGCATCTAACCCTAACGGTATTAATACTTAGAATACATGCTAACATTTATAGAAATTGATTGATATTGGACCTATATCTAAACCCTCAAATTAATTATGCCAGGCGTTCCCGCGACTTGTTATCGGGAACGCCTGTCATTATGCGGTCTTAAGTGAAATACTTTTTAAATAAATCACAAACTCTTTAAGCGCGGCAATACCAGTTGCCTCTGCCTCAACACACCACTTTTGCAGTGCTTCGAGTAGATCATTTTCTTTACCAGTCGTTTGGTGCCAAAGCGCTTGTAAGCGCATCTTAAACTGATAGACCACTTGTACTGTTTTGCTTTCTGTTAATAGCTGCTGCAAACTTAATTTTGCTTGCGGATCTAAAAGGGAGGGTTCACGTACTAAAAGTGCTTTAACGCGCTTTAGGACCTGCCCCTTAAATTTTTCTTTTTCTTGCTGGTAAACGGGCAGTAACACATCTTTAGAATAACGCGCCATGAGTTGATAGCGATTAATAAAAATGGCCTTTAAGGTCTCCATATCAACAACACTTTTATTGGTGTCTGAATGTGGCTCAGGTGGAATACGCTTTACTTGTGCTAAACCTAACATTTCAAATAACCGAATGTAACACCAACCTAAATCAAATTCCCACCACTTTAATGACAACTTAGCTGAAGTAGGGTAGGTATGATGATTATTATGTAATTCTTCACCGCCAGCAAAAATACCCCAGGGAGAAATATTACGCGCTTGATCTTCACATTCAAAATTACGATAACCCCAATAATGCCCTACACCATTAACAAGACCCGCCGCAAAAAATGGGATCCATGCCATTTGCAGTGCCCACATCGCGATCCCTGGTACGCCAAATAATAAGAGATCAATAATGAGCATGAGAATGATACCACTACGACTATAGTGCCGATAAAAGGATTCCATCCGATCGTTTGGAGTGCCTTGACAAAAGCGCGCAACCGTTTCTGCATTAGCAGCTTCTTTACGATACAACTCTGTACCACGCCACATCAGCATCGGTAATCCAAGGATTTGTGGGCTATGGGGATCATCTGGCGTTTCACAATATGCATGGTGCTTACGATGCACCGCAACCCACTCTTTTGTTACCATACCGGTTGTCAGCCACAACCAAAAACGGAAAAAGTGACTAATGGCAGGATGCAAATTTAAAGCACGATGAGCCTGACAACGATGGAGGTAGATGGTAACACCCATCACCGTGATATGCGTTAAAACGAATAAAACAGTGATAAATCCCCACCAAGGCAAATCGCACAAACCATAAAAAATCATTATCAACTCCGATTTTGTGTGTTAGCGAACATTTGTTAACTATAAAACATGGTTCTCATTTTTAAAATTACGGGTTAAAGTATACAAGAAAAGGGCGCTCACTGCGTAGACAAAGGAAGTCATAAATACCAATTATGTCAAATCAAATGTTAAATCTCGTCGATATTGGGTACGCCATTGGTGGTTATCCCCTGTTTCAGAACTTAACCGCGTCTTTCGCGCCAGGCTGTCTACATGGACTCAAAGGGTGTAATGGCACCGGCAAATCCACTTTAGTTCGAATTCTAAGTGGTCTTTTAAAGCCTGAACAAGGGCACGTTTTATATCTAAAACAAGATATTTATAAAAATCCTTTCGCCATAAAATCAAAATTAGGTTTTGTACCAGCCACACCAATGTTGTACCCACACTTAACGATCATTGAAAACTTCAAATTAATTAAAAAGCTTCGCCAATTGAATACACCGAATGTATTACCACTACCTTTGATTTTAGATCAATGCGAACTCATGGGTTATCAAAAGGTGCTTTTTGGTAAGCTTTCTGATGGACTAAAAAAACGTGCCGGTATCGCGGCTAATCTAATCCATCAACCTCAAGTGTTAATTTTAGATGAGCCTTGCAGTGCACTTGATCCAAATCAACGCGCCCAACTTTGGCATTTATTAAAACAATTGATCCAACCACAGCGCATTATATTGTTTTCTAGCCATCACACCAAAGAAATGCACGCTATCGTTGACAAGGTATGGGTGTTGGCTCAAGGAAAATTATGCTAATAACCATTATTCGCCTCGAAATTTATAAATTGTTACGCCACCCCATGACACTTTACGTGTTTAGTTTATGTTCCGGTCTTTTGGCAATGCTATACCATCGTTTATGCGTAGATCATTTACAAGCAGCACAGGTTGCCTTGCAACAACGCACCCCAGTTAGTCTAACCGAGGAAGTGATCAAACCCCTTTTTAGCTGGAGTATCATTTTATTCGCTATGGTGTTACCCATTTTCACGACATTAAGCTTAAGCCAAGAATTTCGACAACAAACGATTTATTTGTGGGCAAGCAACCCCATTGGTGCTTGGCAATTACTCTGTGGGAAATTTTTAAGCTTACTCGCCTTTGTTTTCTTAATGTTATCTCTAATGCTCATGATGATTGCCACATTACAGTTTGAAACGCCCCTAGATTGGGGCATGATCACTTCTTCTGTCTTGGCTTTAATTTTGATCGGTTGTTGTTTTATTAGCTTTGGCTTATTTATCTCTACGCACATTAAAAATTCGTTATTTGCCATTGGTATTACTTTTTTAGGCAATTTATTTTGGATGCTATTGGAATGGTTAAATCCATTCCCTGAACAAGGATTTTTTCTAGCAAGAGAATTATCGTTGCTAAACCACACCCATCATTTATTTCATGGGATCATCCATAGCCCTGATTTAGCTTTTTATGGCCTGTCTTCCCTCTTTTTTCTAATCATAACAGCCCGTTCCTTAAAACAGCAATTAACGCAAATATGATGAGAAGAAAGCTCAAACACACTATTTTCGAAATTATGTTTGGTTTAATCTTTATAGCATTATTCAGTGTCCTTTATTATTTTGTACAAAGCAACCCTTTTTACCATGATCTAAGCCACAGCCGACATACTTTAACCACCACGACCCAAACGTTAGTGCAACAATTTTCTGAGCCATTAATCCTGACATTACATAGCTTTGATGTGGATACCTATCACCAAGTTAAATTATTGATTGAACGTTATCAAAAGCTAAATCCACATTTTCAGTTACTTTGGGAACGCCATCCTTTAACCCATAAACCTGATCAATTTCAACAAAGCCTTATACTTAAATATCAAGATAACGAGCAAGTCATTAATTTAGATGAGAAACAACTAAGCGAAAGTATTTTAACGGCTGCTTTATTTACATTACAACGAAAAGCCAATCAATGGATTGTTTTTTTACAAGGGCATGATGAGCCTTCCCCTTTCGGATCTCAACAAAGAGACTTTAACTTATGGCGTTTAAGCTTAAGTTACCAAGGGTTGAAAACCCAACGCTTACAATTAACAATCGCGCCCTTTATTCCAGAAAATACACAAGTCTTAGTGATTGCTTCCCCAAAATCTACTTTTTCAACCAATGAACAAGAACTTATTCTTGCGTATTTAAAGCACGGGGGCGATCTCCTTTGGCTTATTGATCCCAGTAATCCTGAAGTCCCTTTTTTAAACGACTATTTAGGCGTTCACACTTTACCTGGAACGATTGTTGATCTCCATGGACAAAAAATAGGTACGCCGCATCCTGCTATCACGATCATTGAACATTATCCCGAGCTTCCTTTTAATAACCCTTCAACCTTGTTGGCATTGCCTTTTGCCTGCGCTTTAAAAATAATCCCTTCAGATTTCACTATGCAACCGCTATTGCTGACCAATGAATTTAGCTGGACGGAAAGTAATGTTTCGATAAATAAAATGGCCTTTGAGCCAGAAAAGCAAGAAGTCGCTGGACCATTGTTAGTCGCAGCAAGCTTAACCCGCATAGATCCTACCAATGCATCTCATCAACAACGGGTGGTTGTGATCGGAAATAGCCGATTTTTAAGTAATAGTGCCATTGAAAATTATGGGAATCTATCGTTTGGTTTAAATGTCATGAACTGGTTAGCCCATGATGATCCCTTAGTCAATATGACTCAACCCACCTCGCAAGATGCGCTCATTCAAATTCATCTCATCACAGCGATCATTATCCAATATGGCTTTCCGCTTGGCGCCTTCCTATCGTTGTTAATGGCTTGTTTTTATCATTATCGCCGCCATCAAAAAAGTAATAAAATGGCAACACTCCTTTCAAGAGCCTAACCCTGCAACAAATATCAGTATAAAACCATTAAAATATAGTCGATAGATACAACATGAACGAAATAAAAATTTCTTTACCCAAACACTTAGTAATCATTGTTGTAGTGGTTATATTCGCCATTACTTTTGGTGGATATATTCTCTTCTTTCAATCACAAAAACGGATTGTGCAAAAAGACAGAGAGTTCGAAATGCTCAAAGAAAAGCAAATGCACAGTGAAGAAAATTACAATGAATTACAGAAAAAATTTGATGGCACCAGCGAAGAGCTTAAACAAGTTAATAAAGATTATGAAGCCATTTTACAAAAAAACCAAGAATGTAAAGAAAACAACGACGCACTACAAACAAAATACGATAACTTAATACAAAGTAATGAGATCATTAAAAAAGAACTACAAGAAGCACAAACAAAATTAGGTATCAAGCCAGAGGCAAGCACCCAAGACAACTCACATCCTGTACAATTACTAAATCCGCCCCCCAAAACACCCAGCGATCCAAATTCAAGCGTAGGAACACCAACCATGCCCGCACCAGCGGATAACAATACACCAACGGGTGGTGCTAGCGCGCCACAATCTGCGAATGATCCTACTTTAATGAAAACCAGCGCAAAAACATCCCCTAATACGACCATTACGATAACAGATCCCACTCAATCATCTAAACCGTCAACACCCAAAGATCAATATCAATGCCCTGCTGCGACAGTGGTTTCTCAAAATGTAACCACTGGCAATTGGCAACAAAATAAAATGAACTGGTGGGTCGATTTTAGCACTCGCCCTTTAAATGACAATGAAACCGTAAAAAGTCTATTCCAAGTTTTATATGATGGGAAAACCGTTGCTTGCTACTATCAATTAAATGGCAGCGATCCTTCCAGTGTTTGGCTTGTTGTAAAAGGCGGCGGCAAAGATAATAAAGCCTTAAAAACAGTTTCGAATGATGGTTGGGTATCATGCACTAATCAAGATTGCCAATTCATTTGCAAAAAAGAAAATATTGCACGTTGCCATTTTAAATTGCAGGATTAAATCTTTTTTCTTCATCAAATCTCACCTTTAAAAACCGCGCAAATCCCCCTTTTCCTCACTAATCTATTGAATTCTAAACGATTCCAACTTAAATGAACTTTTGATAATCCATGTAGGTCAAATTGTTATTTATGAAAGAAATTAAAGAGCCCTTAACAGGATTAATTGACAGTAATACATGAGAAGGTGAGGTAATTTATGCCAGAGATTAAAGAACAAGTAAATGTTGCTTTAGATGATACTATCTCCTTCTCCTTAGGTGACGCTCCCTTCCAGGTTGCGCTATTGCCACAAGAAAGCGCTGCTTTAGCTGAAACTGCTGTTAAGGTAAATAGAAAAAGAAATGCCAGTTTAGAGGCTGTTTTGCAACGATCATCTTTGGCAGATGCACTCAATCTTTTAGGAGAATTATACCAGCTCTTTCTGACGAATAGCCGTTTGCGACCTACTATTGAGGATAAAGCCGCAATGCTGGCTGCTTTTCAAAATAAACTTATAAAAGGTGAAGAATATAGCGAATCAGAGGTCATTGCCATAGTCAAGGACATTGATAATTTTGCCACTAACTTAAAAGAATTTAGCACTGAAGAAGGCGCTATTAAACTAATAAATAGCTTCTTTAAAGCAATATTTCCGGATATGAAAAACCCCTTCCAAGTTTCCTTTAATCAGTTTATATGTCCCCCTGAAATTATTGGCAACATTGAAAAAATCCGTGATATAGCCGATAAATTGCATAATCAATTAAATAATTTAGCAGAAAGTTCACCTGGACGCCGTTATAATCTCATCGATAAGATAGTGCGTGCTTGTGGGAAAGTAATCGACGTCTTAAAGTCTGTACTGAGTTCTGTCTTCAATGTTTTGAAAAATACTCATTATTACGGCAGTAGAGTCTTGATCGCGACTGGATTTAAAAATGAATCGTCGTATGATAAGAAAGAACGAGGACGCAGAATAGAAGAACGAGGAAGAGAATTACGCGCCGCCGCCGAAGCACAAGAGATCGGTGAAACATTCCTTAAGCGTGGTGCAACAAGGCCATAAAAATGCGAACCGATGAATAAAAACTTTGCTAATTCTCCTCCTCAAGGTAAACTTTGATCTTTACCTTGAGGGCTTCATGCATCACGTCACCGTCAAAAAACCACATGTTCATCGCTTACAAAATGGATACCCGTGGGCATACACCCACATGCTATCAGCCGTTGCCGATATTCCTGCCGGTGCGCTTGTCACCTTAAATGATCATCATAAAAAACCATTTGCCATTGGTTATTATAATCCTTTTAGCAAAGTTGCGTGTCGTATTTTAACCCTTGATCTCAACACTCAAATGAATGAAGCCTATTTCTACCAACGATTTGAACAAGCCCTTCATAAACGCAACGAACGAATTAAAGTGCCTTATTATCGCTTAGTGCATGCAGAAGGCGACAACCTACCCGGGTTAGTGATTGATCGCTTTGGCGATACGTTGGTTTGCCAAACCACTACCGCTGGCATGGAAAAATTAAAACCAATCTGGCTTAACGCCTTAGAAAAATTATTATCCCCAGCGCGAATGATCCTTCGAGATGATGTATGCAGCCGAACTCATGAAGGATTAGATCTAAATGTCAGTTGCTATAAAGGGGACGCATGTGAAACGATTTCTTTAATAGAAAACGATTGTACTTTTTATGCTAACCCTATCACCGGACAAAAAACGGGTTGGTTTTATGATCAACGCGCTAATCGCTTATGGGTTTCAAAACAAGTCAATAAAAAAACTGTGCTTGATCTCTATTGTTACCATGGCGGCTTTGGGGTATTGGCGGCTAAACGGGGCGCTAAACAAGTCACTTTAGTGGATAGTTCCGAAAAAGCCTTGGCCTTTGCAAAGCAGGCAGCCCAAGCGAATGATGTATTATCAAAATGTGAATTTTTAAATGAAAGTATTTTCGAATTATTAACCACTTATCAAGGCGCAGGCATTCAATTTGATGTCATCGTTGCCGATCCACCCGCTTTTGTTAAACAAGTTAATCATAAAGGCGCCGGTCTGCGTGGTTATCAAAAGCTTGCTAAACTTGCCAGTGGCATTGTTGCGCAAAATGGTATTCTGTTTATGGCCTCTTGTTCTCATCACGCCAGTACAACAGAATTTCGTAACGCTGTTGAAACTGGCATTCAAAAAGCGCAGCGAAATTTTTCTTTTCTTTATAAAATGGGTGCGGATAAAGATCATCCTATTCATCCCTTTTTACCGGAAAATCATTATTTAAAGGCCTTGGCGTATCGCTTAGAATAATTTTTTGCTATTTCACCCACTGATGCAACAACAAAGAACCACCATAAATTAAATTCACAAAAGGATCTGAATTCATCTCTTGCCGATTGGCTAAAGTAAAATCAATTTTTTGATCCCCAATTTTTTCTTTCATCCCAACTAAAATTTCTATTTTCTTGCTTAATACGTTTTTGTAATCAATTAAATTTGGTAAAACAAGCAACAAATCAATATCTCCACCCTTAAGATGATCTTTAGCACGACTACCATAGAGCCTCAATTGCGCGTCATTTAATTTGACGTGCTCATCAATGGCAGCTATCAGTGCCGATACTTCGATATCTGTTAAACGCATGGGATCTCAACCTTGAGGTAGGCTAAATTTAAGTTTTAATACTCTAGGACATTCTGATCGTAACCGTTGAAAAAACTCAGATAAATCTTTATCGGTATATTCATGAGCAGTAATGTTTCTCAGCTCTCTTAATTGGATCCATTCTTTAGCATCATCAATCAATTTTAGCTTCTCTGCTTGATTGAGATAATCCCTCAAGGTGCCATCAAAACCGGGATCGTTGAACTTAACAACTGCTTTTACATACCGCATCAAAAAAATATCGACAACACGGCTAAATCTAGCGCTAAAGCTTTCCCAAGTCGCTAATGATTCTTCATCAAGCGCATCAAGCAGCGTGGGCAATTTTTGAACCTTATTGAAGCTATATTGCAAGTGAGCCAATGCTTTATCTAAATGGGTTTGAATTTTTTTCTTATAATCTTCGTGTTTCTCGATCATCATTTCTGATTGCTCCTAAAAGCTTATCCATTCTTCTAAAAAGACCCTCATTGCAATGACATCCAGTCTTCTGCTAAAACTACAGGATTAAGCCAATCGACTTACATCCCATCATTCCTAAAGAATTTGGCCATATCCCCTAAAAAAGGTGTAACAACACTCATGCGCTGCATTTCATTTTATACACAGTTTATACTCGAACCAGTTTGGTTTTAGGCTAGGCGCCAAGTTCTTGAGGCGCAGGAGTGTATACGAAAATACATGACTGCGCCGAAAGAACGAAGGCAACAACGCCTAAAAGCAAAATGCAAAGAGTATATCGATTTTTTTTACAAATTATCTTGAAAGCATACATAGCTGAATTAAACTTATGTTATAAACAAAGTAAACATCAAAGCCAAGCTATTTTTCCCTGATCTGACACTGATAAGAATTCATTTTATGATCCGCCGTATCACCGACATATTTCCATTAAGCTCAGGACTCAAGCAGACTTTCCAGAAAGGATATGGTTTTAAAGATTTTATTAGCGACATGCAAGCCGCATTCGTCGTATCAATGATAGCTCTCCCCTTATCTATGGCATTAGCAATTGCCATAGGGCTACCACCGCAACATGGCATTTATACCGCGATAGTGGCAGGCATTGCTGCAGCGGTGTTTGGTGGTTCGTTATATCAAATCAGCGGGCCAACTGCCGCTTTTGTGGTTATTATTTTACCTATTGTCTCAGAATTTGGCTTGCGGGGTATTATTTGGTGTCAAATTCTGGCTGGGATCATGCTGATCTTCTTTGCTGTTATAAAAGTTGGGCGGCTTATTAATTATATTCCCTACCCCGTCACGACTGGGTTCACAACCGGTATTGCTTTAGTGCTAGCAACCATTTCACTCAATGACTTTTTTGGTTTACGCATTACTGAACTGAATCATCATTTTATCGATAAATTATCTAGCGTGGCGACCCACTTACCCAACCTAAATCGATCAGAAACGGCCATTGGCATTATCACAATACTATTCATTATTTGGGCAAGGCGTTATTTGAAATGGTTACCAGCACCTATCATTGGGGTATTAGGCGGTACTTTATTGGGTACTGCGTTTTCTCACTTCGGATCCTCTATTGCAACCATCGGCACTGAATTTAGTTATAGCCTCATTGATGGCACTGTGCTAAACGGTGTGCCACCTTTTCCACCACAATTACATTTTCCAACATTCGAGGCAGGGGGTTTGCTATCCATTCCAACTTTGGCTGAATTGAAAACCTTTTTTATCCCTTCATTTATTATCGCTACCTTAGCTGCTTTGGAATCTTTGATGTCTGCTTCTATCGCCGATAGCTTAACAAGCACCCGCCATCATTCCAACTGTGAATTAAATGGCATTGGAATTGCTAACATTCTCAGCGGCTTAGCAACGGGCATTCCTGCAACTGCCGCCTTGGCCCGTACGGCTACCAATATCCATAACGGTGCAAAATCTCCCTTTGCGGCTGTGATCCATTCTTTATTGATCTTAATATACGTCTTACTATTGTCACCTTTGATTGGCTTGATCCCGATGTCGGTATTAGCAGCATTACTGCTTATAACGGCTTATCATATGTCGCATTTACGTCAATTTACCAATACACTGCGCATTGCGCCTAAAGCAGATCGCCTTGTTTTACTCACTTGTTTTTTCTTAACCGTATTCATTGATATGATCGCTGGTGTAAGCGTAGGCATTATTTTAGCCGCCCTGTTATTTTTAAAACGCATTGCTGCCAATACCCACGTGCATTTGGAAACACCCAAAATTGACGAAGATCTCGCTAATCACCCTGAACTTCCAAAAGAGATCATGTTATTTAGAATAGAAGGCCCATTATTCTTTGGCACTGTTGAAAAGGCTTATGATCGCACGATGATTATTAATAGCAGTATTAAAACGTTAATTATCGATCTGGAAAAAGTACCCGTTATTGATATGACTGGCATGGTTGCAATGCAATCTGTATTAGCAAGCATTAGCAAAAACCGTTGCGTTTATCTATGTGGCCAACCGTCTATTGTAAACAAGATCTTAAGAAAATTATCCC